>ERZ791846.33-NODE-33-length-119430-cov-127.687_pt1 | contig 119430 bp, 92 predicted proteins | sample MGYA00510289_ERZ791846 | MGnify/ENA primary metagenome ERZ791846 (study PRJEB30046, sample SAMN00715274) | human gut metagenome | study: EMG produced TPA metagenomics assembly of the A metagenome-wide association study of gut microbiota in type 2... | reverse complement strand
ATTGACTATAAAGAAGTAGTACAAATACGCTCTTGAGTTCTCAAACCACCACCACTCACCCGCCTCGAGGCACCCCAACCGGGAAACCACTCGCCGAGCGGCAGCGAAGAGTCAATTTACACGAACCCCGGCGATCACGCAAATCGACCCTTCCAAAGATACCCTAGAACCGTTGCAAATAAACGCATCCCTCGGCGTGTCGAAAAAGGCCTCCGAACGGCCGTACAGCCAGTCTAGACCCCGAAGACAACGCCCACATGAACCAAAAACAAACTATAAACGGCGTGTCATACCCATATACATCTCATTCCCATGTGATGAATACCCAAATGCAATCGCAAATCATGATTCCAGCGGAACAGAAAGAACAGAAATACAAAAGAGACACGAAGAAGCATGAAACCTGGCTGCACTTGCGACGGCACGCACGCTGAAATACAACAAGAGCCGCCGACTCAGGGAAGTCGACGGCTCTCGCTGTTTCAATTGTTATTCAGTTATGTTTTGACCTGTGAGAAGGAAGTGAGATCAGGCAGTGACCTCAGCCTTGGCCTTCTTGCGATCCATGTAGCGCTTGATAGCCAGAGCCTCAAGTGCGATCACCAGGATTGCGGTCACGCCCCAAGCCACGTACATGGCGGTCTTCCAGATCGGGGTGGCGACCTTCGGCTCACCGTCTGCATACTGCCAGCTGTTGGCGGCGGTGTACAGAATATTGTGGGCGGCGGTACGCATGGCCTTCACGGAGGTTGCGGACTTGTCGGTGATGTGGTTGGTGATGGAGGTGGTAGCCAGCATGGAATCGTTGCCGTTACGGATCTCCTGATCACCGTTCTGGTAGCCGTAGCCGCCGAAATAATCGGTCAGGACGAAGCCCTTGAAGCCCCACTCGTCACGGAGCACGGTGTTCAGCAGAACGTTGTTGCCACCGGCATAGGTGTTGCCGATGTAGTTGAAGGCGCTCATCACGGCCTGTGCGCCGCCTTCCTTCACGCTCATCTCGAACGGCTTGAGGTAGATCTCACGCATGGCCTGCTCGTTGGTCCAGGTGCAGAGCATCTCAGTACGCTTGGTTTCCTGATCGTTCAGTGCGAAGTGCTTCATGAAGGAGTACACGCCCTTCTCCTTGGCGCCGGCGATCTCGTTGGATGCCATGACGCCGGAGAGCAGGGAATCCTCGGAGAAGTACTCGAAAGTACGGCCGGAGAATGCGTTGCGGTGGATGTTCATAGCCGGAGCGTACCAACCAGCAACATGCATGTCGTGAGCCATATCGCCGATCATCTCGCCGAACTGCTTGGCCAGATCCTTGTTCCAAGTGCAAGCGAATGCGGTGGAAGCCGGGAAGCCGATGGAGCCAACACCAGTGAAGTTGTTGTTCAACGAGGCCGGGCCGTCAGCGTCGGTGAGCTGGATCTTGCCGACGGAGGAGACGGCCGGAGTGCCGTAGCCGCCGTTGGCAATGAGGTTGTCCATATCGTCGAAGGTCAGCTCGTCAAGCAGCTTCTCCCAATCAGCATCGTCGTAATCCTTGCCGTACATGTCGGCCAGGCGGAGGCCATTCTTGGCACCGGTGGTCGGCATCTCGTCGGAATCGTCGTTGAACTGAGACGGATCGTAGTTGGTGTTGTTGTAGAAGGTTTCCTTTGCCTTATCAGACATTTCGAAGTTGGTCGGAGCGGCGGTGGCTTCCTTGTAGTTTGCGAAATGTCCTGCACGGCTCAGGTAGGTCACATCGCCTGCAGCATCATCGAACTGGTTGGTGGCCACGGTCTGGTCGCCATTGTGGGTGTTCGAATCGGAGTCGTAGGTGATGGTGTCGTCCACGGTGATCTTCTTGGAGCCGATCACAGTGTGGGAGTCGGAGTTGATGGAGATGTTGTAATCGCCCTTTTCGAGCACGTATGCCTTGGCATTCTTGTAATCATAGGAAGCCATGTCATCGTCTTCGAATTCGACGGTCACGTCCTCGGAAGCGCCCGGCTCAAGCTTCTCGGTCTTCTCGAAGCCAACCAGGTTGGCACTGGCTTTTTCGATGCCACCTTCGGTGTACGGCGGGTTGTAGTAGACCTCAACAACATCCTTGCCAGCGGTGTCGCCGGTGTTGGTGACGGTCACATCAACGGTGACCTTGCCATCCTTGTACGTCACATCGTTGAGCTTCTGCTCGAAGGTGGTGTAGCTCAGACCGTAACCGAACGGGAATGCAACCATGGAATCGTAATCGATGGCACCTTCGGCCGCTGCGGTCTCATAGAACTTGTAGCCCACATAGATGCCTTCGGAGTAGTTCACAAAGCCCGGGATGGCGGTGACTTCGTCACCAGTAAAGCCCGTGTACTTGGCGGCCTTGTCTTCCATGTTGGTGTATTCGAACTTGCCGAAGTTGTTGTAAGACACCGACTGGGTGAGATCCTTCAGGAAGGTGTCGGAAGTCTTGCCGGACGGGTTGGTATCGCCGGCAAGCACGTCACCGAGTGCGGAGAAGCCGGTCTGGCCTGCAGGCGGGCACCACACGACGGATTTGATCTGCGGATAGTCGTTCAGGAAGTCGAACTGGAAGGTGTTGGCGCCGTTGTAGACGAGCGTGACCTTGTTGAAGTTCTTGGTGACCAGGTCGAGCATATCGCGCTCGGTCTGGCTCAGCTGCAGGAAGCTTTCGCCGTCCTTGAAGTCCTCGTAATCCTTGGAGTTGTTCTCATAGGTGATGCCTTCGGCCTTCATGTTCATCGGAAGGTCAGCGCCCTCGCCACCGACGCGGGTGAGCACTACAACAGCCTCATCGGAGAAGCTCTTGGCATTGGAGATCAGGGAATCGGAATACTGGTCGGCCGGAACCTCAGGCAGGGTCCAATCCTGTGCCCACATGCCAACAACTGGGCGATCTGCACGGTAATCGGTGTACAGCTTGGTCAGGTCGGCGTTGGTCTCGATGCCGGCTTCCTTCATGCCATCAAGCAGGGAAACGGTGTCATACTGGTCAGACATGGAGCCGGAGCCGGTGCCGCCGTATACCGGGTTGGTGGAGCCCCAACCGAACACGTTGACCTTCTTGTTAGCCAGCGGCAGGTTGGAATCATCGTTCTTCAGCATGGTGATGGCTTCCGACTGCACTTCCTTGGCCAGCTCGTTAGCCTTGGAAACAGTGGTGTCAGACAGCATGTACTTGGTGATGGTCGCGTTGTTGAGCAGCGTCGACAGCGGACCGGACAGCATCATGGAAACCGCGACGACAATGCCGACCAAAGCCACAAGCCAAGACTCGGAGTGGATGATCTTACGGGTCGCCACTTCCTTCACCGTCTTCTTGTTGACGGCAAAAGTAATGATCAGCGCGAGCACAAATAGCACGCCAATCGCAATCAGGTACGGCGTCAACGAACCGATAACGTTCATGACGTCAGCCATGTTGATTTGCAGCATGGTCTGCCTCCTCCTTGATTCTCATAACCAAACGACATGCAGGCTCCGATTTCCTCATCGAAACCAGAAATCATGCAACGCTGCCCCGCGTCACGCAATTTCCAGAAGTGAAGACACTTCTTCATGTCGATGTTTCGATTTCACCAAAATCCGCGAAAAAAGCACCCTGATTTTTCCCAGCCTGTCGTTTCGCGTGCATAATCTGCATACCACCTGCGCATGTAAAACTACCATTCGTGCACATATAATCCCGTTGCGCGCATGCATCTGGCACAATGTGCGCTCATCCGCAGATTGTTGCAACATCCTTGCCTTGATTGCGGAAATCATCGATCTTCATTGCGCTTCCAACTCCATAATCGCAATTCCTGCGATATTTTCGGCACACTACAGCGAGCTGTTCCAGCGGCAACTTACGTAAGGCAAGTACCATGGGTGCCATGAGCGACTTAAGCGCATTGAATCTGGAGGCAGGCAGCCTCGTTGGCGGATACACGTTGATTTCCCGGCTTGGATCGGGGGCGATGGGATCGGTCTGGCGGGTGCGAGATGACGGCGGCCATCAGTATGCGATGAAAATTTTGCGCGATTCCCTTGCCGAGGACGATGCGTCCAGCGAACGCTCCCGCGATCAGTTGACCGCACGCGAGCGCCTGCGCAGGGAGGCTATGGCGCTGCAGAAAGTGCGTCATCCGGGTGTGTGCGGCATTGTGGATATGGAATTGGATGATGCGCTGGCCTTCATTGTGACCGAGCTGATCGAGGGCAAGAATCTACGTGAAGATGTGCGTACCAACGGCCGGTATGTGGGCGATGATTTGGAACGGTTGGGACGCAAGCTGATCGAGGCGGTGAAGGCTGTGCATGCGGCCGGTATTGTGCACCGCGATATCAAACCGACGAATGTGATGGTGTCGAATACCGGACCGGTATTGGTGGATTTCGGCATTGCCATGGGCGAGGGCGAAAGTCATGTGACTCGTACCGGATTGGTGATGGGCACGCCTGGATTCATCGCGCCGGAAATCATCGACGGTGCCGAATCCGATGAGATGAGCGATTGGTGGTCGGTGGCGAGCGTGCTGGCATTTGCCGCCACTGGCGAGCCGGTGTTCGGCACGAAACCGATGATGGCGGTATTGGAGCGTGCTGCCGCGGGAAGCGCGAATTTGGCGGGATTGCCGGCTGGGACCATGGCCGCGTTCCGTTCGGCGTTGGATCCGGATCGTACGAAACGTTGCACTCCAGACGAGTTGTTGCAGGCGATTGCGTTGGATGCGTTGAATCCGCAAGCTTGGATTTCGGGGAATACTTCGGATGCCGCCGATAGTGCCGGGTCGGAGGCGATGCTCCCTTTTGATGGATCGCCCGACAATCCACGAATGCTTTGGCGGGCGTTAGACCATGTGACGGGAGAAGACGCCATCGGCACGCGCACCTTGCCGCAATTCGTTGAGGCCACGCAGGCAATCGGCGCAACCGTTATTGCTGACATAACCGATACCGTTATTGCCGATGCGCCCGATGTCGGCACCTCGGTCATGGATATCAACGCGCATACCGCAACCATTCCTCTTGGCACCGACACGCGCGTGCTGCCTGTCAATAGTGGGGATACCAGTGTGCTGCCGCAAGATACACCGCAATCCACGCGGGTGATGCCGGTCCAGGACGCTTGGAATCCCGCTCAAGAGGCCGCACAGATCGACCCGGCCATCAAACCTGCATTGCAGCGCATCGCCAACCAGCGGCCTCCTGCCGTAATACCGAACGCATCGGTTGAAATGGCGCAAAGTGCGCAGCCACAAGACATGCAAACATCTGCCGTGCCAACCGCACCGGTCACTCCGGCCGCGCCGCTCAACCCGAACGTGCCGCAGAGTGTACTGCAACCGCCGAATCCGGCCGACGTGCAACGCGGCGAACTGCTAGGCAGAGGCGTGCCCCTCTGCGTGCTGATGGCGATTCCTGTGGCCGCATGCGGCCTGTTCTCGCCATGGATCGCCCTGATCGCGGGCGCGCTGCTGGCCTGGTTGCTCGCCACCATTGGATTCAATATGGAGGCGCAGCTGGAACGCGAAGGCCGCCGTGGGGGCAGCCGCAGGGCTTCCGACTGGTTCGCCCGCGCCGCCACGCTGCCTTGGCATGTGCTCAAGGGGCTGGGTTATGCGGTGCCACGCGCACTGATCATGGCGGTCATCGCCGCATTAGGATTGACGATTGCCACAGTCACGCTGCAACTGCCGTTTGCCATGGTTGATACGTCGATATTCGGATTCACGATTCCGCTGCCGACCTGGATTGAAGGGCCGGTTTCGCAAAGCGGCGTCGCCCAGGCCGGTTGCTGCGCCATCGGCTGGCTGGTATGCGCCCTCGCTCCGGGAGCATTGGTGCTGCGATTGGGTGCCGGCGCATTGCGCGGCCGCCCGAAATCCGGCACCACTGCCGAATCGTACGATATGTAGTGACGCCATCTCACGAAATACGCAGCGAAAATCAAAAATCGGCAAACGTTTGCAATCATCAGAAAAACATCAGATAATCGCACGTAGTATGGCAACGTGAGCTTTTACGAAATACTTCATTCAGCAATAGCGTGCCCACACTACTATGGTGCACAGCATCGTGATGTGAACATCGAAAGGAATGTGGATGGCCCAGAACAGTAAGGATGCGCAGAAGCGCGCCAGCCGCGCCGAGCGTAGGGCCGCTGAGGCCGCGGAGATGAAGGCTCGCGCCGAACAGATGGAGAAGGAGCGCAAGCAGCAGACCCTCATCGGCGCCATCGTGATGGCGGTGCTGGTGATCCTGGTGGCGATCGGCGCGTTCACCGTGTATCACAACATGCACAAGAACACCGAAACGCAGGCTTCCACCCAGACCGTGGAAGAAGCGTACGACAAGCTGCAGCAAGTCGAAAACACCCCTAAGCTCGTCGATAAGAAGGGCGGATTGCTGATTTCGAAGGATGGCTACGGCAAGTCCGTCGAAGGCGCACCGACTGTTGCGATCTACATGGATTTCCTGTGCCCGGGCTGCGGCAATCTGCATCGTCAGCTTGATGAGGATCTGCAGAAGATGGTCGACGCGGGTCAGATCAATCTTGATTTGCATTTCATGGCGTTTATGGACAAGTGGTCCACCGACGATTATTCAAGCCGCGCAGCGAATGCCGCGATCTATCTGGCCGAGCATGACAGCGATCCGAGCCATCTGATCACCTTCCTCGAAAAAATGTACGCCGAGGATTTCCAGCCTGAGGAAAGCTCGAATTACAAGTCCGTCAGCGACGATCAGATCAAGGAACAGATGATCGCCTCGGGAGTTTCCGAGGATGTGGCGGACAAGGCGTTCGGCCGCGACTACCAGGATTGGCTTGACGCCATCGACACCTATACGCCGAAGCGCTCCGAACTGTGGAACACGTCCGGAACCTACAAAGACAGCATGACCACCCCAACGGTGACCATCAACGGCAAGTTCTGGGATATGAACCAGTTGAGCACTGCGCAGGAGACCATTGAGGAAGGCCTGCTGGAGGCCATCGGAATCAAGTCCGACGACATCGGCAAGGAAGGCGTGATGCCCTCCATCGGCTCCGACAAGGATCCGATCTCCAACACCACTGGCGAGTGATCAGCCCTACGCAATCCTCATAATCGAAAAAATATACCCCCCTACTCGCCAGCGTGCCAGCCAAAGCGCAGTTCCAAGTTGACGGTATCGGGCACGCTGGTTATGCTATTCAATCGTTGCCGTTTTTATGCATTATGCTAGAAAGCGGCACAAGCCTCCTTAGCTCAGATGGCCAGAGCGGCCGCCTTGTAAGCGGCAGGTCGTCGGTTCGATCCCGACAGGAGGCTCGAAACCCGTTTTGACGGGCTTTGACCTCTTACCATGGGTAAGTGATCCAGAAGCCTTCCCCCAACTTATGGCTTCTGGCGACCGGACGAGGCTTCCCCCAACCTGCCTCGTCCGGGCAGGGGGCAGGACATCCCCTTCTCTCCTGCCCCCTTTTTTCTTTACTCCTTTTCCTCGAAAATGTGGCGGTATAGATAAAGCCAGCGGAAACCATGCCATTCGTCCCGATCTGACCGTTACAATGACGGCGATGTAGGCAGTCGCTGGAAAGAGGACGTATGACAAGAAGGTGGACCCCCCGGAGATTCGTGACGCTTCGGCGTGTTCGAGTGACGGCATGCGTGGTCTCGTTGACGCTCGCCTCGACGCTCGCATTCGGCGTAGGCGCGCGCAAAACCGTGGCTCTGACCATCGATGGCGAAACCACCACCGTAACCACATACGCGATGAGCGTCGACCGTCTGCTGCAGGAACGCGGCGTGAAGGTCAAAACGCATGATCTCGTGGAATCCACCAGCCCCACCAGCATGCTGAGCAACCATGACGTGGTGACGGTACGAAGCGCCTACCAGACCACCATCACCATCAACGGGCAGGAAGTGCCCTTCTGGACAGTGGCGACCAGCGCCGAACAGCTGATCGGATTCTTCGAACAAAACGAAGCAGACGCGGCAAAAGTCACCGTCAATATCGACAACGTGTACAACAAACTCACCGGCGGACTGATCATCAACCAAAACGGGCCGGTCACCGTCATCGCAGACGGGCAAAGCTCCGAATCGCCGAATGGCAAACTGCCGGCGGCCTCCATTCTTGACTCCAAAGGCATCACGCTGAACAAGGAGGATCGCGTCAGCGTCGAAAAAGACAACGGCGAAACGATCCTGCGCGTCCGCCGCGTGACGCACGGCGAGGAAACACGCACGAAAGCGGTGCCTTTCGGCACGCAAACCATCGTCGACCCCAGCCTGCAGCCCGGCGAAGTCGTAGTCAGGCAGGAAGGCGAGGACGGCGAAATCCAGCAAACGTACGACGTCACGTATGTGGACGGCGAGAAGGAAAGCGAGACGCTGACCAACGAAACGACCACGAAAATCGCCCTCGATCAGATTATCGCAGTAGGACCGGCAGCATCTTCCGACGATTCGGGATCGGATGACGGATCCGGCAATTCCGGAGATACCGGCAATTCCGATAATTCCGGAAAGAACGACAATTCGAACAAGAACAACAATTCCGATAATTCCGACAAGAAAGACGATTCGAACAGTAATTCCGGCAATACGGATAATTCAGACGACAACAAGAAGGACGATTCCGGATCGAAAACGGACCCGGATCCGACGCCAACTCCAGACCCGACCCCCACGCCAACTCCTGACCCGACCCCCACGCCGGATCCGACGCCCACCCCGACACCGCAACCTTCCGATCCTTCGGCAGGATGCCGCCTCTATCACCCCTCCCCCGCGCAGGCACAGGCCTACGCGGCCGGAGCTGCGGCGCAATATGGCTGGACCGGGCAAAACTGGACCGATCTGGTGAAACTGTGGACGCGTGAATCGAGCTGGCTGTGGTATGCGGAAAACGCATCTTCCGGAGCCTACGGCATCCCGCAGTCGCTTCCTGGCAGCAAAATGGCGGCATTCGGCGCAAACTGGCGTGACGATGCGGCCGTGCAGATCGACTGGGGCCTGAGCTACATCGCGCAACGCTACGGCAGCCCGTCGAAGGCATGGGAGCATTCCGAGCAGGTCGGATGGTATTAAACAACGCCAATCGCAACAATACGCAAACGCAACAGCGCACACTTTTCATACCAGTTGAACGGATAATGAGGTAATGACAGAACACGCGAACGAAACCAACGCAACCGACGAAACCGCGCAAGGCCGCCTGTTGGGGGCTGCCGACATTCGGCGTATCGCGGCCGAGGCCGGTATCAGCCCGACGAAAAAATTCGGGCAGAATTTCGTAATCGACCCGGGCACGGTTCGTCGTATCGTGCGCGAGGCAGGTGTGACCGCCGACGATCATGTGCTGGAAGTCGGACCTGGACTCGGTTCACTGACATTGGCGATTTTGGAAACCGGCGCCACGATGACCGCCGTGGAGATCGACCCGCCCGTTGCGGAACGACTGCCCGGCACCATCGCCGAATTCATGCCGGATGCGGTGGATCGTTTCCGCGTGGTCAATCGCGATGCGTTGACCGTGACGCCGGAAAATCTGCCTGATTTCCAAAATGATGATTCGTTTACACTGGTCGCCAATCTGCCATACAACGTGGCCACGCCGATTCTGCTGACCTTGCTGGAACGTTTCGACAATCTCGGCACGTTCCTCGTGATGGTGCAGAAGGAAGTCGCGGACCGACTGAGCGAAAAGCCCGGTTCAAAGATCTACGGCACTCCAAGCGTGAAGCTCGCTTGGTATGGTACCGCGGAACGTGTGGGCATTATCGGGCGCAATGTGTTCTGGCCGGCACCGAATGTGGATTCCGCGCTGGTGCTGTTCAAACGATATGAGGGCGGGCACACGCCTTCGGCCAACAATCCCGACGGTTCCGTAGTGGACCGCGAAAACGTGTTCCGTCTTATCGACGCCGCATTCGGCCAGAGGCGCAAAACCCTGCATGCCGCGTTGAAGAAGATCGTGCCCTCCGAAGCGTTCGAGCAGGCGGGCATCGATCCGACGCGCCGTGGCGAAACGCTTGCCATCGACGAATTCGTGGCATTGGCACGAGCCGTGGGCGAGGTGTCGCAAGCATGAGCGACACCAACACCGCAATCAACACGGTCAGCGTGGACTGCCCGGCGAAAACGAATCTGACCCTGCACGTAGGCAGGCCACGCAGCGAATGGGGTGACCGACACGAGCTCGACACCATCTACTGCGCCGTCGGCGTGTACGACACCGTCACCACCAGTCGCAAAAAGCCCGGATCCGGTTTCTCCCTGAATCTTGAAGGTGCCTATCTTGGCGATCTGGCCTCCTCCGGCAGCGACATGCGACGCAACCATGCCGTGCTCGCCCTGTTCGCCATGGCCGAAGCGAGCGGCCATGAACCGGATGTGGCGTTGAACATTGAAAAACGCATTCCCGTTGGCGCGGGCATGGCAGGAGGTTCCGCGGATGCGGCCGCCACGATTCTGGCATTGAACACGCTATGGAATCTTGATTGGTCCATTGAACGGTTGCAACAGGTTGCCGCCACATTGGGCGCGGATATGCCGTTCTGCCTGACCGGAGGCTATGCGCGAGGCACCGGCTTCGGCGAGCAGATCGAACAACTCAGCGAAAACAGCGACGCCGTGCTGGAACTGACGGATCAGGGCTTTGCAGGCCGTCTGCTGGTCGGCGCGTATCAGGCGGAACTGCGCACGCCGGAAGTGTATGCCATGTTCGACCAAATCGGCGCCGGCGCAACCGACAACAATCATCTGCAACAGGCGTCGATCTCACTGCATCCACGCAGCGGACAGGCGATCGACGAAGCGTTGCAGGCAGGCGCCAAGCAGGCGTTCGTCTCCGGATCCGGCCCCTCCGTAATCGCATTCGTGCCAACCGACGATGCGGCACGCGCCGTGCAGTCGGCATGGCAACAAAGCCGTTGCGTCGACCGCATCATCGCCACCAAGGCACCGGCCCATCCGATTGTGCATATCATCGCGTAACAGTAAGGTTGAAGTCAACCGATTTTTGGAGAAGGACTCGTACATGACTCAGGCTAACGACGAGCGCGCCGCGCGCAAACAGTACATTCGCCGCCGTCAAAAGGTGGTGTTCACCATCACCGGCACCATTTTGACGATCGCATTGGTGATTTCCCTGCTGTTCTTCTTCCATGTTGGAGGATTGGGCAATGTCAAGTCGGCCGCGGTACAGCCGAATTACGGCCAGCAGGCCCCTTGCGCAGCACAGGAACAGGACGGCAGCAAAGGCAAGTACGTGGAAAACCGCAACATCACCGTGCGCGTGCTCAACGGCACTGAATTCGCCGGCTTCGCGCAAGCCGTCAGCAGCGCGTTGCAGAACCGCGAGTTCAACACCCAGGCAGCCGGCAACTACACCAGCTCCAAAGTGGAACGCACGATGATCATCTTCGGCAAGAACGCCATCAATCAGGCGTACACGGTGAACAGCAACTTCACCGACGCGACGATGGTGATGGACGATCGTGAGGATATGCTGATCGACGTTGTGGTTGGCGCGACTTTCGACAATCTGCAGAATCAGAAGAAGGTGCCGACCGCCGGCAAGGAGATCGACAGCTTCGAGGGATGTGTTACCGTCGACAAGATGACCGACGTACAGAAGGCCCCCGAACACGACGCCGTGTGATTTGCAGATTTTTTGATTTGCAGATTTTTTGATTTGCAGATTTTCGGATTGACCTCACGATTTCGATTTTTCACTGAAAATCAAGATCGTGAGGTCAATTCTTATATTCGTGGGTTAAATCGCGGGCGAAATCCTCCAGAGAATACCCCCGAAACCGCACTTTTCGGAACCGACTGACCTCACGATTCTATTTTTGCCCGAAAAATCGAATCGTGCGGTCATAGAATCCAAATCGTGAGGTCAGCAAGCAGACTACTCGGCCTGCTGTTCCTCATACCAACGGTTCAACTCGGCAACAGCGACATCACGCTCGACCGGGCCGTTATCGAGGCGATATTCCAGCATGTGCTTGTACGCCTTGCCAACCAGCGGCCCCGGGTCAATGCCGAGCAGCTGCATGATTTCGTCACCGTTCAGATCAGGGCGGATCGCATCGAAATCCTCCTTCTTCTTCAAATCGCGCACGCGCTGTTCCATCTCGTCCATCGCCGACGAGAACACCATGGCCTTGCGCTTGTTCTGCGTGGTCGCGTCGGCACGCGTAAGGCGGTTCAGGCGCTCATACAGCGGACCCGCATCCTTGACGTAACGGCGGACCGCGGAATCCGTCCACGGCTCCTCCACGTAGCCGTGGAAGCGCAAGTGCAGATTGACCAGCTCGCTGACGTCCTCGACCATATGATGGTCGAAATGCAATGCCTTAAGGCGCTTGCGGGTCATTTTCGCGCCGACCGCATCATGATGATGGAAGCTCACCTTGCCACCCGATTCGAAACGACGCGTCTTCGGCTTGCCGATATCGTGCATCAGCGCGGCCAAACGCAACGTCAGATCCGGTGCCGGCACAGGGCCGTCCGGGCCGGTTTCGAGGGCAACCGCACGATCAATGACGATCATGGTGTGCTCGAACACGTCCTTATGACGATGATGTTCGTCGATTTCGAGCTGCAATGCCGGAATTTCCGGGAAGACGATATCGGCAAGACCGGAATCGACCAGCGCTTCGATACCTGCGCGCGGGCGATCGGACAGCAGCATTTTGACCAGTTCGTCGCGTACGCGCTCAGCGGAAACGATTTCAATGCGATCGACCATGTCGGTCAGCGCTTCAGCGGTTTCCGGTTCGATACGGAAGCCCAGTTGCGCCACGAAACGTACGGCGCGCATCATGCGCAGCGGATCGTCGTCAAACGACTGGCGAGGATCGACCGGCGTGCGCAACACGCCCTTGGCCAAATCGTTCGCGCCGCCGAACGGATCGACGAATTCCAATTCCGGCACACGCAACGCCATGGCATTCACCGTGAAATCACGGCGGGAAAGATCGCCTTCCAGCGTGTCGCCATAATTGACTTCCGGCTTGCGCGAGTCGGGGTCGTACGTGTCGGAACGGTAGGTCGTTACCTCAACCTGCACTTCCGTGCCATCCTCACGTCTGCGCATGGCGCCCAACGTGCCGAATTTACGGCCCATATCCCAAAAGCCATCGCGCCCGAAACGGCGCAAAATGTGTTCAAACTGCTCAGGACGCGCCGATGTGCAAAAATCCAAATCATGCGATTTACGATGCAACAGCAGGTCTCGAACGGGACCTCCCACCAACGCCAATTCATAGCCTTCCGCGGCGAACATACGCCCTAATTCAATGGCCTCTGGCCACACTTCGAAGTTCACGCCATCCCTTTCCGGCACCACAAGTTTCTGCCTTACCAGCATACCGTTACCCCACCTGCACACAGAATTGAGTATGGTTGGAATCATGATTACGCCCGCAGACCTTGCACGCATGCTTGCCCATGCTGCGGACGACCATGCCCAAAATCCGATGGAACCAGACAAACTGCTGTACACATCGCAGTCCGTTTCCTTGCGGCAAGAGACCATCATCACGCCCAACGCACCCACCCCGGCAATAATGCCGCAGCGGCGCGCCACGGACGGTCCGACCACGTTCGCCTCGCTCGACGCGCAGGAACTGCCGGTAGTGCGCGAATATTCGGCGGGAGGTCTCGTATTCGACGACAAGGGCCGTGTGGCGATCATCGCACGCCACTCGCGTAGCGGACATTTGGAATGGTGCCTGCCGAAAGGTCATATCGAAAAAGGCGAAACACCGCAGCAAACCGCCGTTCGCGAAGTTCACGAGGAAACAGGAATCCTAGGTGAAGTGGTCGATTCCATCGCCACCATCGACTACTGGTTCACCGGAACCAGCCAGCGCGTGCACAAGCTGGTGCATCATTTCGCATTGCGTCAGATCGGCGGCGAGTTGACGGTGGAAGGCGACCCGGATCATGAGGCGGAAGACGCGATTTGGGTGGATTTTGCTGATTTGGACGACGTTCTCAGCTACCCGAACGAACGAAAGATAGCATGGTTGTACGCAAGGAAACTCAACAGACAGGCGTGAAGGTGAATCAACCCGCACAACGGAACGTTCCGCACGGCATGCGTGCGCTTTCGGCAATCCTCGCCATGGTTATGACCATGGCGTTGATGTTGTTATACGCACCTGTGCCGAAAGCCGAAGCCGAAGAAACACAGGAATCGCAATCCGACACCATGCTGTCGATCGACTCCTCCACCGCCGTGCTGACCGACACTTCCGGCTATCATTTGAGCGCGACGGTGACCAACACCACCGATCAGGAAATCCCTTCAGGCACGCTCACCCTTGCCATGAACGCCTTCTACACGTTCGTGTCGCGCAACGATATCCAGGAATGGTCGGAAGGCATCGGGCAGATTCCCACGCCCAATATCGTTGGGCAGAGCGAGGTTCCCGCGCTTCAACCGGGAGCTTCGGCGAACGTGCACATCGACGCGGACTCGAATCAGGAGACGCTGGCGTCCGTCAACTCCTGGGGGCCGAAACCGGTCACGCTCAGTTATGAGGCCAATGGCGTTCAACAAGACGAAGCGCACACTTTCGCAACACGGACCGGAGCTGGAATCAATACCCCCGACACGCCCGCGATGAATATCACCATCGTGCAGCCGCTCGAAGCGCAAGGATGGACCACCGACAACACCATGCTGGAACAGCTCGTCAACAAAGGTGGCGTCACCTCCGCGGAACTCTCGAAAATCGCCGTTCCCGGCAAAGAAGACGAGGCACGACTCAAGTCGCTGGAACAGACGTTCACCAAGCATGACAAACTGCAGGTGGTGGCCGATCCAACCTATCTGAAGGCGATGCCGATGCCGACGCAAGTCGACGGCATCACGCAACCGGCCCTGTTCGACATCACCGCCTATTCCGCGCTGAACGACAGCAAAACCTATGATTCGGCAGGCGTCGGCACCTCGCAATGGAACGCCGAACAGGCCTTGAAAAACTATCAATCGGCGTTGGGTGACCCGAACGCGAGTATGACCACGTATGCATGGCAGGGCACCGGCAATTGGACCGCCGACGCGCTGGCGAAAGCCAAGCAGCAGGGGTACGACACCGTCATCGCCACGCATGATTTCGAAGAGGATGATGCGGCCACCGCGGAAACCGGCAAGACCGTAGTAACCACCGACGCCGGCGACATCACCGTACTGACCGCGCAAAGCGTGCTTTCCAACCTTGCACAAGGCAAGGCGACCAGTGCCGACGCCGAAGCGGACGGCGAGGGAACAACGGCCGGGCGTCTCGCGCGATTCGTCGCGCAAAGCGCGTTCTACCAGATGGAGCAGCCGTATTCGGAACGCAATCTGCTGGTCTGCCTGAACGGCAACTCTGATCCGGCCGTCGTGGACGCACTGATGACGGACGTCGAACAATCGCCATGGCTGAACATCACCGATCTGAACACGCTCAACAACGCCGACCCCGCCTTGAGCGGCGACGATGCAGCCGCGATCGTGCCGCAATCCGACGGAATCAATGATGCGACGCAAGCCAATCTCAGGCAGACGCTCAACACACTGGCAGCCTCGACAAACGACATCAAACGATTCAACGCGTCCATCCTCACCGACGTCGCCGACGATGCCAAGCAGGCCCCCGCAGGCCTCAAAGCGTGGCGCAGGCAGCTCGTCAACGCGCACGGCATCATGGCCCTGCACGCGCTAGGCGGCGAAAATCCAGCCGGAAGCACCATGGTGGAAGGAGCCGGGCAACTGGCGTCCCTGCTCATCAACGGCGTGGCCATCACACCGACGGAAAACGTCAACGTGGTCAGCGAAACCGCGCAAATGCCCGTTACCATCAGCAACAGCCACCCCTATCCGGTCACGGTAAAAGTCTCATCATTGACCAACTCCATGCAGATCGTCACTTCGCGTTTCGACACCGTGGAAGTGCCCGCGCACGGCGAAGCCCAAGTGGCGTTCATTATCCGCGTGGCCACCTCCGGCACCGCGGACGCCACGCTCAGCCTGCAGGACAGGCAGGGCATCACATTCGGAGCGACACAAACCACCCACATCACCAGCGCATTGCAGATCAGCGACAAAACCGGCTTCATCATCATCGGCATCGCCGTGCTGCTTGGAGCTTTGGGACTGTGGCGCCAATTCCACCGTAAGAAGGATCCAGACGAATGAGTTCTTCCGTTGGCCGTAATTCACTGATCATGGCCTCCGGCACCGCGGCCTCGCGCGTGACCGGGCAAATCCGTACCATTCTGCTCGCTTGGGCTTTAGGCACCACCGGCTATGCGGCGAACGCCTACCAAGCCGGATCCATGATTCCGCAGGTGATCTACACCTTGGTTTCCGGCGGTATTTTCAACGCCGTGCTCGTGCCGCAGATCGTACGCACGTTGAAGGCAAAAGACGCCGAAACCAAACTCAACAAGCTCATCACGCTTGCCATCACCATGCTGTTGGCGGTGACGATCCTGATGGCCCTATGCACGCCGCTGCTCACCAAGCTGTATGTGAACGGTAGCCCCGAAACCATGGCGTTGGCGACCTCATTCACCCTGTGGTGCATGCCGCAGATCTTCTTCTACGGCCTATATACGGTGGTCGGCCAGATTCTCGCGGCCAAAGACCATTTCACCGCGTATGCGTGGAGTTCCGTGGGTGCGAACATCATCAGCTGCATCGGCTTCGGCACGTTCATCGCGCTATTCGGCCGTGCCACCGAGCATCCGCTTGATTTTTGGACCGCCGACAAAATCGCCCTGACCGCAGGCACGTGGACGTTGGGCGTGGCATTCCAGGCGCTGGTACTGTTCATTCCACTGACCAAAATCGGATTGAAATACCGCCCCATCTTCGGCCTTCGTGGCATTGGATTGCGTTCCATGGGACCGGTCGCGGCTTGGAGTGTCGGCATTGTCGTAATCGACCAGCTCGCCAATATCGTAATCACGCGTACCTCCACTAACGCGCCGATGCTCGCGCAGCAGCAGTTCGGCATCAATCCGCTCTACGTGGCCGGCAATGCTTCATACCAGAACGCGTACACGATTTACATGTTGCCGTATTCGCTGATTGCCGTTTCGCTGGCAACCGCGATTTTCCCGAAAATATCCCGTGCGGTCGCCGATCATAATATCGCCGAAGCGCGCATCGATCTCAGCCAGGCGCTGCGCAATATGGGTGTGATCATGTGCTATTTCGCGGTCGCTTTCGTGGTGATGCCCGTTCCGATCATTCTCGCGTTGCTGCCGTCTGTGAGCGTCAGAGAGGCGATTCTTATGGCGGGACCGTTGGTCACGCTTGGCGTGGGACTTCCGTTCGCCAGCGCGTATCTGATTATCCAGCGCACGTTCTATGCATTCGAAGACGGCAAATCGCCGTTCATTTTCATGCTGTTCGCCATGGGCATTCAAGCGGTAAGCGTGATCATCGGCGCGAAACTACTCCCCCCTACCGAATGGACGACAATGATCGGCATGGTAGGAGCCATGAGCTACATACTGCCGATCCCCATCCTGTATGCCATGCTGCGCAAACGATTCGAAAACAATATCGACGGTCCGCGCATAGCCATCTCGTATCTGAAATCGATTGGCGCGGCAGTAGCTACCATGTTCATCGGCGTGACGGTACGTGACAGCGTCTACCAGCTTGTCGGCGCCCAAATCGGAGCGGTGGACGGTCATATGAACTGGATTCAGGCAGTGGCGTGTGCCGCACTGCTGGCCATAGTGGCCTTCATCGTTTACGTAGGCATGTTGCGGCTGCTACGTTCCGAGGAATTCAAGGAGGCGATCGCACTGATTTCCTCACGTATTCCCGGACTTCGCAAGCCGACCAGCCCCAACGATAGACTGGAACAGGACGACGCCGAAAACGGCGAGTGACCATAGGCAGAACAAACGTTTACAAAAAGTTGAAGGAACCCATGAAACCTCAGCTGGGAGATACCATCAGCAATCGCTACGTGCTCGTTTCGCCATTGCGCGAAGAAACCGGACTGCAGGTCTGGAAGGCCAGCGACCATGTGCTCGCACGGGATTGCCAGCTGTTTATTGTCAGCAGCAGCAAGGCATTGCAGGAAGTCAACGCAACCGCTTCCATGCTGGCTATTTCGCATGATTCCCACTTCACGAAAGTGCTGCAGCTCCAGCATGCCGGCCAGGTCGCGCTGGTGGTGACGCAGCTTGACGAAGGCATGACCCTCAGTGAATATCTTGCGCTGAACGCCAACCAGCCGTTGAGCTATACAGCCATGCGCTCCATCATTGGCGAAGTCATCGAATCATTGCATGCGCTGCAAAAAGACAATCTCACGCATTTCTCCATCAGCACCGACACGGTGCGACTGACCCGTTCCGGCATTCAGATCGCAGATGCTCCAGTGAGCATCATGCTTGCCGACACTTCCCGCGCGCAGGCTTTGGAAAATCGGGAACAGCTTGCGATCCGTCAAATCTCAGCGCTGTTGTACGCTATGCTGATCCGACGCCCGTCCACGCTGTCGACGGATTTCCGTCTTGAAGCGCTCGCGCCGACCACGCCGATGGAATTCCGCGTGATCTGCAAGCGCGGTCTCGAACTTGAAGAGGACGACGGCTTCCCCACCGTTCCGATGGCAACCATTGCGGAATTGGAAGCGTTGCTTGGCGAGTACCAACCGCTGTCATCGTTGGGAAGCATGGATATCACGTTGCCTTCCATGGATTCGGAATGCTCAATCGCCAATGTTCCGTTACTGCAGATTCTTGAGAAGGATGTGCTCCCGCTGCCGGATACGCTGGCAGCGGCTGGAAGCATTCCGGAAATGACGTTCACGGCTCCCGAACCGCATAACGATTTTTCCGATGGCAAGGAGGCTTTGGCGAAAAGCGTCGCGGCCACCAGTGGAGCGGTGAAATCGTTGTGGAGCAGCGGCCGTGAACTGCTGAGCGAAGAAGACATCGATGGCGTGACCGACACCAGCGATTCTCCCTTCTCCTTCCCCATCAGGGTTTCCGTACCGGCCGATGGCATGTCATCCGACGATTCCCAGTTGGAAAAAACCGGTCGCATTCCAGTAATCGGCGCGGATGGTCAGGTCATTCAGCCCGGCGAGGAGTCCGCCCGTGCGTTGAAAGCAGAGCAGGAGGCGATCGATGCCGCGTATGCCGCCGGTCAAGCCGCGGTTCCGCCGAGCTTCACGCCGAAGAATCCTTCTTCCGCTTCGGCGAATACTGACGTTGCCGACGCGAAACTGTTTGGCAAGCTGAAAACGAAGGTCGTTGCGATTATCGTGGCGGTCATCGTTGTTGCGGTTGCACTTGGGTTTGCAGTTCATGGTTTGATGCAGCCTTCAGATTCGGTTACGACTGATTCAAAAGGACCATGGCCGGAAATAAATCTTGACGAAGTGCCGTTCGGCGAGGGAGATCAGTCGGATGCGAATTCCGCGGATTCTTCCAATTCCGATACGTCCGGCAATACCGATTCGTCCAATTCCAAGGATTCTTCCGATGCTTCCGCCAATACGCCGGCATCCGGCGAGTCTACGGCGTCCAAGCAACCCAAGAAAACCGAAGATAAGGTCGTGACCGCCGATAAGCAGTCGAAGAAAGTGCCGGATCCGAAGCAGCCGGAAAACACGACCGCGTACGAAATCGACAATCGTCAATTCCTGTCGAATCCTGACGGACAGCAGGGCTACGGATATTACGTGCATCTGAGCCAGCCGCAGAAGGCGTATCGCATGGTCATCAAAATTCGTTCTTCCGGTGGTCAGGGATATATTCGCGTGAATGCGACAAACAGCCCGTCCCAAGGCGAACAGGTGGCGCAGTTCGAGTTTGACGCTTCCGGCACGACCGACATCAAGTTCGACAAGGCCGTGGAAACGCAGGACATCATGCTGTGGGTCCCACTTGATAGCCTGCCGGGCAACCAGCTGTACATCGAAAGCATTCAAGTGTTCTGATCGTCAGCACATCGCAATATCCGATTACTTCTGAAGATTGCGATACGAAAAGAGCCTGCCATGCGTCACCTCACGTATGGCAGGCTCTTTGTGTATTTATTTTTGGAATATGGTCGTAGTCGAAAAGCGATGGAACTTGGCTCAAGAATCGACAACCAACTTTTCGCCATTTTTATCACCCTAATGTTAGAACTCTAATGTCAGATTCGGGAGCGTGCTCGCGGATGATTTTATGCTGCGCGACGGCTACCCCGTCTCTACAGTTCCGAAATGCCGCTTGAACTCTTCTTTTCGTCATATCTCAGCACATATGTCGAGCGAGACGTGGCCGGTTATCTCAATGTGCGAAACGTGACCGCTTTCCACAAATTCCTGCGTCTTTGCGCTCTGAGCGGCGCTTTGTGGCGGCTCGCGTGGAATCAAGTTTTCAAGCCAAAGACGAGCAGGTATATTCCGCCGCAGACTGGCTGACGCGCTGAAACGTCTACCCCAGCATTAGTCTGACCCATGATCTGGTTTGGCTGGCCTCATGATTGTGATCTGGCGACCTCACGATCTGCGATTTTCCCACGATTTTGATTGGCTGACCTCACGATTTCAATCGGGGACACTCTTTTCCAGATCGTGAGGTCGCCAAAACAAAATCATGAGGCCAGATAGAAGAAATCGTGCGGTCAACTGACAAATCATGCGGTCGCTCACATAATCCCGTCCGCACAACCCGCACCTAAAACCGATTACCAGAGTCACACGGACGGAATCGCAGCTACCGCCAGCACACCCCTTACTCCGGCCAGGATTCGAAGAGGGTGAGGAGCGTTTCAACGTTGGTGTCGCTCCAGCTGTCGATTCTGGGACCAGCATACGTACTGTTGTATGGCTGATCGAACACGACCACATGCTGCCCTGCCTCACGCAAGGTTTCGATATTCGCCGGCGAATCGTCAATATGAATCGTGGCCTGCATACTGTCTTTCAGCCCAGTAAAGCACAGACTCATGTACGGAATGCGGTTGCTGTCCAGCCATTGCGCGGTGTCGGAAACGACCATCTGATGCTGGCCGGACACGAACAGCCGGTGCGTGACAATGCGAATGTACACATGCTCATTCGCCAATCGCTGCAATGCCTGCGCGACCCCCGGAAGCGGCTTCATCGTCGCATACAGATGCTCACGCTCCGCGGCTTTGTGCGTTTCGATGTAATCGTCGAGCGTCTCGAACGGCCATCCGTCCTCGCGCGTGAGATTGTAATGCGCGGTCTGCAGCGCACGTTCCGGCACGTCAATGCCCTGCCGCTGCAGGTAATCGCGGATCGCGCCCTTGTAATCCGCGCAAACGCCGTCCAAATCGAGATTGAGCACGCGATATCCCTGCACGCCCACGCGCTGGCTCTCATATTGTTCAGGAATAGTCGCCATATCACGTTCCTTTCTTATGCCCGACACCAATCAGCCTGTCGAACAGCCACACCAATCAGCCCAGCCCAATCAGCCCGATATCAATCAATGTAACCTGACATTCGCCGGCAACAAGCGCAAATACTCCCGCAAATAAGGAAGATAGAAAATGGATAGAACAATGCCGACCTTGCGAAAAGTCTTACGGGAAAACGATTTTGAGACTTTCATAGAAAAGATAGAAAATCTGAAGATCGCGCCGTTTCTTTTGCGACGGCAATACTGCCCTGCAATCGACGATTGATGTTCATCACAGCATCGTTACGTTTATTTCAAGATTAGCCGATGAAAATACAAAAGAATCGACGATCGTTGCATGACATCGACGGTTGAGCCTGCCTATGATGAAGGCACAACAGAACAAAGAGACACGATGCGGCAGGAACCGGAGAGAAAACCGGAGCCGCACCCCACACGCGGGGAAACGGCAACGCCACCCGCGCTGAACATAACCGAACAACAACAGACTTACGGCAGCGGCCAGAGGAAAGAACAGAAAACAAGAACGCCGCCAAGCCGAACGAAAGGAAACATCATGAAGAACAACACTTTCAACCAGATCATCAACGCCAACCTCGCTTCCGTCGATCCGGGCTTCGGCCAGTTCGCACTCGCCAAGGCCAGCGCCGATCTGTTCAAGAAGGTCATCAACAAGTGATCCAAGGCCCGCGCAGGCAGGCGTCACATTAACACGACCGAAGGGCTTGCGCTCCATGTGGAGCGCAAGCCCTTTCTCATGTTCCGATCAAGCGACGCCAAGAATCCAGCCACCCCAGCAACTGCACACACAGCACCGCACGCAACCACGCACAACAGCTGGTGTTTCACGTGAAACTCTGTAGATGATCCGGCTTGGAAAGCACTTGATAATACGCCATAAGAAAAAGGAATGCGTGAAATCGTGCAGTGCGCGGCTGGTTGCTTTGGTGGTTCGCTACAGTGGGAATATGAGTGATTTGCGAGATGTGATTATTGTCGGATCCGGCCCTGCCGGATATACCGCGGCCATATACTTGGGCCGGGCTGGATTCAAACCACTGGTCATCGCGGGTGCGCTGACCCCAGGCGGGCAGCTCGTCAACACCACTGAAGTGGAGAATTTTCCGGGTTTCCCCGACGGCGTTATGGGACCGGAACTCATGGATAATATGCAACGCCAGGCTGAGAAGTTCGGCGCGGAAATCGTTTGGGATGATGTTGTTTCCGTGAGCAACAATGACGTCACCGGCGTGAAAACCGTGAGCGTCGATCAGGGAGACGTTTTTGAAACCCATGCTTTGATCATCGCAACCGGATCGGAATATCGCAAACTCGACATCCCCGGAGAGGCGGAATATTCCGGCAAGGGAGTGTCATATTGCGCGACCTGCGACGGCTTCTTCTTCCGAGATAAGCCGATTATTGTGGTCGGCGGCGGCGATAGCGCATTCACCGAGGCTGATTTTCTTTCACGATTTGGATCGTCGGTGACGTTGATTCATCGTCGTTCTGAATTCCGCGCATCGCAGATTCTCGTGGAACGCGCTCAGCAGAATCCGAAGATCACCATCGTCACGGATTCCGTGGTGGAGGAAATCTTGGGTGACGACAATGGAGCCCAATCCGTGAACATTCGCAACGTCATCACCGGAGAGACCAGCACGATTGCCGCAAACGGCATTTTTGTGGCGATCGGCCACTCCCCCGCCACAGCTTTTATTGACGGCATTGTGCAGCGAGATGCGGGTGGATATATTCAGGTGGACGGCGCCAGCACACGCACCAGCACTGCCGGCATTTTTGCAGCCGGCGACTGTGTTGATAGTATTTACCGTCAAGCGATCAGTGCCGCCGGCATGGGCTGCCGGGCCGCCCTCGATGCCCAAGCCTACCTCCAGCAGTAACACTTCCCATCACGGTCATACCCTACAAAAACTTGAAAAACGAGCGGAAGGGGCGGCATATTCTGTTCACGACTGTAAGCTTGGCCAAACGGCCTTGAGTGTGTCGTGAACAGAATATGCCGCCCCTTCCGCGGACACCAAAAACTTAAGAAATACTATTTTTCGGCAGTGGGCATGAGCAGGTCGACAATGCGCTTCATGTCGTCTTCGGATTTGAACACGATTTCGATGCGTCCATGCTCCTTGGATCCCTTGATCGACACCTTCGTGCCGAACCTCTTTTCAAGACCGACCTGCATCGGCGTTCCGGCCCAAGGGTTCAGCTTGTTGGTTTTCGCTTTCTTCGGCTGGTCCGATTCAGCGACCTTCATCGACACGATTTCCTCGGTGCTGCGTACCGACAACCCTTCGGAAATAATGCGCGTCGCAAGCTGTTCCATGTCAGCTTCCGTCGGTAATCCGAGCAATGCGCGCGCATGACCGGCCGACAGCAAGCCGGAAGCAACCTTCTTTTGTACGGTCGCAGGCAGATTCAGCAGTCGCAGAGTATTGGCGATTTGCGGACGCGACTTCGACACCGACTTTGACAATTGCGCCTGCGTCAAGCCAAAATCGTCGATCATCTGCTGATAGGCGGCCGCCTCTTCCAATGGATTCAACGCAACGCGATGCAGGTTTTCCAGCAAAGCGTCACGCAACATATCGTCGTCGGCAGTGGTTTTGACAATCGCAGGAATCGTTTTCAAACCTGCGATCTGCGATGCGCGCCAACGACGTTCACCCATAATGAGCTCGTACATGCTATCCATGCGCCCGTCGAACATATTGTGCGACTCGGCATCTTTAGCGGCGTTCTCCTTGCGAGCAGCCTCAATCTGCGCGAGTGGACGCTTCCGTACGACAATAGGCTGCAGCACGCCGACTTCTTTGATGGAATCGGCAAGCTCACGAAGATCATCCTCATCGAAAATGGTACGCGGCTGATGCAGGTTCGGTCCAACATCACTCAGTCGCAATTCAACGAGATAACCGCCCTGCACCGGCAACAGTTCAGGTTCGTCATTCTTCTTATCTTCGGTCTTTTTTACCGCAGCGGTTTCACGTGAAACACTTTCCTGCTTCACTTCGGAAGTGGCAACAGGACTGGTGGAACCGAAGAACATGTCGGCAGGATGAGCAGTCTCATTCAACATGATGGAAGGCATACTGGCTCGATGGCCACTCCCCTTCTTGGTTTCACGTGAAACGTTCTTCTTCATGTCATGGACGGCATCGACGGAAGCCTTGGCGGTTGCCACGGAACTCTTGACCGCGGTCTTCCCCGCGGATTGCCCGGCAACAGTCGCACCACCGGCTACGTTTCCTGAAACCTTTCCAGCGATCTTGCTATCAGCCTTTGCACCCGCAACAGCCACAGCCGGTTCAGTAGCGGCTTCCGATTTCGCCGACTCTCCTGGAAGAGACGGAAACAGTGCGCCGAGACCCTTGCCTAAACGTGATTTCGTAGCCATGATCAGTTCTCATTCCTTCTTGCATCGATAGCCTTCAGCACCGTCTGCGAGCGACGTGCGATTTCCAATGCGGCCTCACAATAGGCAATCGCTCCCATTCCCTTGGGATCGTAGGCGATCACGCTTTGATTGAAGCTTGGAGCTTCCGATATTTTCACCGTTCGGGGAATCGTGGTATTCAGTACGATAGTCGGATAATGATTTTTGACTTCGTCATGCACTTCACGGCTGAGTAACGTCCTCTTATCGAACATGGTGATCAGCATGGTGGAAACCAGCAGCGACGGATTGAAATGCTCCTGCACCAGTCCGATGGTATTGATGAGCTGGCCGAGACCTTCCAGCGCATAGTACTCAGCCTGGATCGGAATCAGCATCTCATGCACCGCACACATGGCATTAATTACCAGCAGGCCGAGGCTTGGCGGGCAATCGATAATCACGTAGTCGTAGTGCTCCTCGCTGGTTTCCAGAAACTCGTCAACCGCGGTCTTCAGAAGCACATTACGATTTTCCATGTCGGCGACTTCCAGCTCGGCACCGCTCAAATCGATCGAAGCTGGAACCACATCGAGCAGATCAAAATCAGGGCATGTGCGCTTGACTTCGGCGATGGTCTTCCTGCCTTCGATCACGTCGTACACCGAAGGCTCCCCCGACGCATGCGGAGCGCCCAACGCGGTCGACGCATTGCCCTGCGGATCCATATCGATCAGCAGCACCTTGGAACCGAACTGAGCCAACGCAGCGGAAAGATTCACGGCCGACGTGGTTTTGCCAACGCCACCCTTCTGGTTGGCGACCGCGATCAGGCGCGTCTGCTCCGGCTTTGGGCAAACGGCCTTCTGCAAGGCGCGATAGCGAGTCGATTCGTCGGCAATCTGCGAACCAAGAGGAGAATCCGATCCTCCGAAAATTCGTTTGATGGTTTCCGTTGCCGATTCCATCGATGTCAGGTTATCTGGTCCTTCAGGTCCAGTCATACACTAGCCTTCCTTACGATATGCTTAACATTCAAGTTTCATCATTCGGGTGGACAGAATCAGCTCATCTCACCCACTGTGCACAAATGTGGATAGCTGTGGATAGTCGGTGGATAACTTACGTTATTCGCAAAAAGTTATCCACCGATCTTTCGTTGCTACTTCAACATTTTTCCGCCGCTTTTTTTCGTCGATTTTCCAGTTGTGGACAATGTGCATAACTCATCGAAATGGTGGATAACTTACTTTTTATCCACCATGAGCACATGGGTCGATTCCAAGCCCGGACCAACCTCGGCATCCACCACCCGCGGACGAATGCCACCGCATTTGGCGATCTCTTTGGAAGCCTTTTCGATCTCCTCTTGCGCGGACCGCCCCTTCAGTGCGACCAAACGTCCACCGCGCTCAAGCAACGGCAGCGTCCACCCCGAAAGTTTGGTCATAGGAGCCACGGCACGGCACGTCACCACGGCAAACGGATGTTTCGCCTGAATAGGCTTGCCATCCAAATCCAGTACAGGACCGCGAACGGCCACTCCCCTGCCGTTCTTGCCGCCTTTGCCGTTCCTGGCGCTTCCATTGCCACGATTGCCGCCTTGAGCGCCAGCAGCACCCGCAATGGCCTCGATCATCTCATTGGCCCTGGCACGCACCACGGTAACGTTATTCAACTCCATATCGGCCACGCACTCGTTCAGCCATTCGACACGACGTTCCATCGGCTCCACAAGCGTGAACCGGTGATCCGGCAGGCAGGCGGCCGCGACAATACCGGGAAAACCGCCGCCACTGCCGATATCGGCAACCGTCTTGAACTGCTTCTTGGCCGTGGCTTCCTTTACGAAAGGCACAATGGCGGCCGAATTCAGAATATGGCGTTCCCAAATAATGCCAACATCTCTTGGCCCAATCAGACCGCGAGGTTCGCCTTCTTCGGCAAGTTTCGCATGGAAAACACGAAGCTTGCCCAACGCATCCCCCAGCACTTCCTCAAGCATCGGCGAATCATCAAGTTCGTCTGTCACATCACTCATGGGCACCATCCTATATCCTGCTCTTCCTCATTGCCGGTATTCCAGCAAGTACTTCCCGACCATTGACGGCAATATCACATGTCCGGCGCACAGCCAGCATGAAGTCATTCAAAAAATCGCAATAAAAAAGCGCCACCAAATGGTGACGCCATGTTTCACGTGAAACGAGCCGAACTCAGGCCTCATCCTCGTCTTCAGCATCTTCGGCAGCGGAAGCCTTGAGATACACCGTGACGTAACGACGCGGTTCCTCGCCGTGGGAACGGGACTTCATGCCCTCCTCACGCACCACATCATGCACGATCTTGCGTTCGAAGGAGTTCATCGGCTTGAGATCAACCGGCTCCCCCGTCTCGCGCACCTCGTCGATGGCGTCCAGCGCGATGTCGTGCAAACGCTGGCGCTTGCGCTTCAGATAGCCGTCGACGTCCACAATGAGATGGGAACGCTCGCCGGTCTTCTGCTGCACGGCCAGTCGCGTCAGCTGCTGCAGAGCGTCAACGACTTCGCCGTTGCGTCCGATGAGATGCTTGATGTCCGTATCATCATCGGCGACGATTTGCACAGTAGGGCGATTGTTGCGCACGCCCATTTCGATATCGCCTTCGTAATCGACGATATCAAGCAGTCCTTCAAGATAATCGGCAGCGATATCAGCTTCCTCGTTGAGCTGATCGATGGTCTTTTCCTCATCTTGCGCCATAGTGGTTGTACTCCTTTGAGCGGGGTTTCTATTACTAAAGTCTTATTGTGTAAAGTCTAATTCCTGTTTACCACGTCGACAATAAACGCTGATAAAAGTGGTGTGTCCCGCGTTTCACGTGAAACACGGGACACACTTTTACTCACTTCTTTTTCTTTTTACGGCTCGGCTGCTGACGCTGGTAGCCGCTCTTTTCCTTCACTTCGGCGGCTTCCTTGGCCTTCTGCAGCGCCTCTTCCTCGAGGGATGGCAGACCGGCCTTGGCTCGGCGGGCGTTCTCATGAACATGATCACGCTTTTCCTTCGCTTCGGCGGCCGGAGATCCCGGAGTCGGGAAGACGTGGATCTGCCAGATGGAACGCAACAGATTGCAGATGTTGTTGGTGAGCCAGTACACCAGCACAGCGAACGGCATGGCAATACCGGAGAAAATGTACATGATCGGGAACATCCACAACATCATCTTCTGCATCATTTCGGTCTGCTTGTTTGCCGCAGACTGAGCCATGTTACGCTTCATGCTGTTGTACTGCATGAACCACAGGCAGAAGCACATCAATGCAACGAAGATGGCGATAACTACTTTGCCATGCACGGCGGCGGTCGTGAAGTTATCAGCCACGTTCACACCGAACACTGTGGTGGACGTGAACTGCTTGGCTGTGGCGATGTCGAAAGCGCCAAGACCCTGTCCGTCCCTGAATTTGCCGCGTGCGATGTACGGAATGGCTGACAGCGTATAGAACATGCACATGAATACGGGACCCTGCACGAACATAGGGAGCATGGAAGTGCAGCCACCCATCGGGTTCGCATCATTGTCCTGGTAGAGCTTCATCATCTCGCGCTGCATGGCTTCCTTGCTGGCGGGATCGTTCTTGCCCTTGTATTTGTTTTGGATACGCTGCATCTTTGGCTGCAGGACGGTCATCTGGGCCTGCATCTTGCGCATACCCTTCATGGACTTGTAGAACAGCGGAAAAACGCATGCCTGGACCACAAGTACTAGGAATACGATGGACATGACCCACGAGAAACCGATCTCGTTCATGCCCAGCATCACCAGGAACTTATGGAATACGGCCATGATCTGCGTCATGAGCCACTCGACGGGATACAGGAGCTTATACAGCCAGCCCCAGAAACCGCTGTCGAGGAGGAATTGATTTTGATTCATTACAGGCCAGTCTCCTTATCGCCTATAGGTTTTTCTACGTTCAGAGGCGTGAGCCGAGGTTCCTCGTGTGCCTTCGACCACGAACATCTGTAAAACAAGGAATAAAGCTGCGGAACGTCGTCAATTCCCCCACGGTTCCACTGATTGCAGCGAAGAAGGCGCAATAACGCAAGAAGGCCACCCTTAAGGCGGCCAAATCGTTCAATCGCCTGAATCGCGTAATTGGAACAACTTGGATAATATCTGCAGCAAGGCGCGGTATTCGCGGAAATATGACGTTGGTACCAGCGAATGGCACGAATCATCCAATTTCCGTTACGACCGGCGTTCATTACCGACGCACGGCCTTACGATTCACCGCTTCAAAACATGCTGCGATCTGCTGTTCCAACGATAGAAAATCGGCATGCGCAGCACTTGGCTTGGCACGCAACACGATATCGCAGGATTCAGGTAAGGCAGATTCGTACTTTCGTGCAAGCACGCGGAAACGACGCTTGACGGCATTACGCGTCACAGCGTTGCCGACAGCCTTGGAAACGGCCAAACCGACACGTCGGCCCCGCATCGCCGCAGAATCGTCGATAATGGCATCGTCGTGCACCAAATAATGCACGACGATGTCTTCTCGCGATACCCTACGACGGCGTTTGAGCACCGCGACGAAATCGCGATGGCTTTTCAGCCGTTCCACCGCTCTATGCCGTTAAATCAGGCAGCGAGGGACTTGCGGCCCTTGGCGCGGCGACGGTTGATCAGAGCGCGGCCTGCGCGGGTGCGCATGCGCTGACGGAAACCGTGCTTCATGTGACGACGACGGTTGTTCGGCTGGAATGTCCTCTTCATAATTAATGCTCCCGGTGTTTTTTGCCATGCCAAGGCACGGCTCCTCATGAGTCAAGCTCTACCAAGTTACTCTGACCCCTGAACAGAGATGGATGCGCATATCAAATCCTTCACATTTTCATGGGGATTCTCCCCACAAAACAATCCACAGAAACGTTGATATGTCGCCAAACTCCCCACAAAAGTTATCCACAAACTACAATGATGTTATTCACAATTCAGTCTTTTCAACACGCTTACCGGTGGATAACTTGGGGAAAAGAGAGTACAAATAAACAGTTGCACACTTGGAAAAAGTCTGTCGAGAAAGGGGAATCCGTGGCCGACACGACAACTGACCCTCTCGAGCAGGCTCGGGGAGTCTGGTCCGACGCGCTGGCGTTGTTGCACCAGAATCCGGCGCTGTCCATCCGAGATAAAAGCTGGCTGGAAAACGTTTTTCCCGAAGGCATGTGGGGTCCTACCATTGTCTTATGCGTGCCAAGCGCGGCCGCACAGCAGACGTTGCAGAACGAATTGAACCAGCCCCTGCTGGAAGCCTTGCGGGAAGCCGCCGAACAGGATATTTTCCCCGCATTCAAGATTGTGGAAAAGAAGGAACCGGCCCAACCTGCCGTCGAGGAATACCCCCACTTCTCCCCCGCGCCACATGCGGAGGAAACCACGCAGGGGCAGCTGCCGATTCCGGTTGTCATGCCGCCGGAGCGCCACAACAACTTCCAACGCGGCCAAAACAGGCCTCTGCTGGATCCTAAGACCCATTTGAATAAGAACGCCACGTTCGACACCTTCGTTCCTGGCGATTCCAATCGTTTCGCACGTACCGTCGCGTTGGCCGTCGCGGAAGGTTCCGGTCACGATTTCAACCCGCTTTGTATTTACGGCGGATCAGGATTGGGTAAAACCCACTTGCTGAACGCCATCGGCAATTACGCACTGGTCAAGGATCCCACGCTGAAAGTCCGTTATGTGACCAGTGAGGAATTCACCAACGAATTCATCGAAGCGTTGGGTGACACCAACCAGAATTCCGGTCAAATCAAGGAATTCAACCGTCGCTACCGCGAAGTCGACGTGCTGCTCATCGACGATATTCAATTTCTGAGCGGCAAGGACGCGACGCTTGAACAGTTCTTCCATACATTCAATACCCTGCATCAGGCGAACAAGCGCATTGTGATCGCATCCGATGTGCCTCCGAAGGATCTGCAGGGATTCAACGAACGTCTGATCTCCCGTTTCGAATCCGGCCTGACCGTTGACGTCAAGCCGCCGGATCTGGAGACGCGCATCGCCATTCTGCGCATGATCGCCCACGGCACCAACGTTCAGGACGATGTGCTCAACCTCATCGCGGAGCGGTTCACCGAGAATATTCGCGAGCTGGAAGGCGCGCTGAACCGCGTGACCGCCATGGCATCGCTGAGCGGCCAGCCGGTGACCCGCGCGTTGGCGGAACAGACGTTGCAGGACTTTTTCTCGACCGATGTGGAGATCAAGCCCACCGACATCATCACCCAGGTGGCCAAGTACTTCTACATTACGTTCGATGACATTGTCGGACGTTCGCGTACGAAGAAGATCGCGCTGGCGCGTCAGATCGCCATGTATTTGGTGCGTGAGCTCACCAGCATGAGCCTGAACGACATCGGCCAGGTGTTTGGCGGCAAGGACCACACCACGGTGATGCATGCATACACCCGCATCAGCGACGAGATGCAGGAAAAGCAGGAGATCTACAACTACGTGACGGAACTGACCCTGCAGCTCAAGCAGCGTTCCGGCGAAAAATAACGTTTTCTATGCGACTTTGCGCGTTTGCATGTGTTTCCGTGCGTCTCAAAAAAACGATTTTAGGCGTTTTCTGCCTTTCTCAGACGATTTTCACAAGCCAAGTATGAGTATCAGTAAATTCTTTATCAGCTGTTTTACCGACCATCCTGACACGCCGGCCTGTGGAAGTTTTTTATTGAAGTTATCCACATGGTTATACACAAATCAATGATTTCTCGGTGGAAAACCCGTTGGAAACGCCAGAATCGCCGGTGGATGAATTGTGGACTATCCACATGGTTTTGTGGATAACTTTTTCAAAGCGACGAGGCTGTGGATAACCCGATGATTTGTCCACACTTCGTCCAAAAGTTATCCACAAGCAATGAGATGTTGCGAGCCATTGCAAAACGTGGGGTCTGAGCACTTACCCACATTATCCACAGGCCTTATTATGACGAATGTAGGTTGTTATAAGAAATTCATCATCGTCGTCATAAGTGGGGAATTCCCCACGCTTCGTCAAACGCCGACAGTCTCGCTAGAATGACTTATGGACCGAACGAAACGAGGAAACTAGCCATGAAAGTTGAAGTCAATTCCCAAGCGCTGGCAGACGCAGTAGCCTGGACCACTCGCGTGATCGACGCTCGTCCTGCATCCCCCATTTTGGCAGGCATTCGCTTGGAGGCCATCGACGGCACCCTCCAGCTTTCCGCCTTCAATTACGCCATTTCCGCACGCCACCATATCGAAGCAGGCGTTGATGAAAGCGGATCCATTCTGGTGCTCGGCAAGCTGCTGGCAGATATCACCAAGTCGCTTCCCGCCGCGAAAACCTACCTATCCACTGACGGATCCACACTGACCATCACGTCGGGCAAGTCCACCTTCACCATGCAGCTCATGCCGGATAACGAATATCCGGATCTGCCGGTGGTTCCCGCCAAACTGGGGCAGGTGGACGCCCACACCTTCGCACAGGCCGTCGCCCAGGCGTCCGTCGCCGTTTCCCGCGAGGAGAACCGTCCGGTACTGACCGGCATTCGTGTGCAGTTCCAAGGCAACAAGGTGATCATGAGCTCCACCGACCGATTCCGCTTGTCGCGTTCGAGCTTCACCTGGACGCCGGAAAACCCGGACATCAACACCACCGCACTCGTGCGCGGCGCACTGTTGCGCGATGTGGCCCGTTCCTTGGACGAGCATCAAAACATCGTCGTGGATTTCGATCCGGAGAATCCGTCGCTGCTGGGCTTTGAGAACGCCGGACGCGTATCCACCTCGCAGCTGATCGACGGCGAATTCCCCGCGGTGGACCGCCTGTACGCTGACGAATACCCGATTCATGCGGTCATCAACAAGCAGGATCTCATCAGCGCCATCAAGCGCGTGTCCCTCGTGGCCGAACGCAACGCTCCGATCCGCATGGCCTTCACCAGCCAGGAACTCACGCTGACCGCAGGCTCGGTGGATGAAGCCCAAGCCAAGGAGATCCTCGACATCGACATGGATGGCGAAGACATCACCGTGGCCTTCAATCCCGCCTACCTGATCGAAGGCCTGAGCGCCATCAGCGAGCCGTTCGTACGCATGAAGATGACCACCGCGGTCAAGCCGGTGGAATTCAACGGCCAGCAGGAATCGAATTCCGAAGAATCCATGGACTACCGCTACCTGCTCGTGCCGATGCGCTTCAACAGCTGAACTAAGCTGACCTACACGAAAACGCGGATACATCGCAAAAAATAGGGCTGAACATGGCTGTTATTGCCAGTTCAGCCCATTTGCATGATTAATTGCGATTATTTACGTAAGAAATTCGCACTATCTCAAGGATCTTGCATGTATATTTCCCGACTGGCACTCGACCACTACCGATCGTGGGAACATTGCGTGCTCGATTTCAAACCGGGAATCAACATTCTGCAAGGTGCCAACGGACTCGGCAAAACCAATATCGTGGAAGCCATCGAAGTGCTTTCCACAGGATCCAGCCATCGCGCGTCATCATCACTGCCATTAATCGAAAAAGGGTGCACGTCGGCCACCATCCGAGCCAACGTGGAAGACGGTGAAACGCAGCACACCTACGAGGCGACCATCGTGGCACGGGGTGCTAACCGAGCGCGCATCGACGGCGGAAAATCTCAATATATGAGGGATCTCATCGGGCGCACGCCCTCTGTCTCCTTTACCCCCGAAGATCAACGTCTGGTAGCAGGGGATCCCGCAACCCGACGCAACTTCATCAACCAGGCCGCGTCTCTGCTGCTCCCCCACTATGTGCAGACCCTGCAACAGTTCACGCACGTGGCGAAACAGCGCACGGCACTGCTCAAACAACTCGGCGACGGCACGAATCTCGACCCGCAATACGGCCAGCAGGCGGTCTTAAGCGGGCTGGAAATCTGGACGGGGCAATTCATCGACCTCGGCATGCAGCTGACGCGGGACCGCAACAACGTGATCTCACGGTTGGAAGAGCCTTTTGCGCGGATCTACGCGTCTTTGGCGGGAGATGACGAACGGGCGGCGCTCGCCTACGAGCCGTCCTTCGACGAAGTGATGCTGTTCGACGATCCGGCCGCGGAGATCAGCCGCCATTTCCAACGCATCTACCCCGGCGAAGTGGCGCGCGGGCAGAATCTGATCGGTCCGCATCGCGACGACCTGACTTTGCTGCTCAACGATATGAACGCACGCGAATTCGCGTCCAACGGTGAGATGTGGACCATGGCTTTGGCGTTGAAAATGGCGCTATACGAGGCGGTTTCCGCACATTTTGAAAGCAAGCCAATCGTGATTCTCGATGATGTGTTCGCACAGCTTGACGAGGCCCGTCGTGGGCAGATCCTCGATTTTGCGATGCGGCAGGACCAGGTGCTGATCACCGTCGCCGCGGCAAGCGATATTCCGCGCATGGATGCTGGGCGCTTTCACGCGGACGCGCATGTGATCGACGTGGCCGCGTTGCGCAGGCAATCGCAAGATGGACAGCATGACGATTTGACGGCGATGATGGCGCAACTTGTCGCGGGACGGGAATCTGCAACGCAATCGTCTGCAGCGCAACAGTCGGTGAATCGACAGGAGCAGCGCTGATGCCGAATCCTCCAATCTGCGAAACATTGCATCTCGACCAACGCAAGTTGCCCGCCGAAGTATTCGAACGTATCAGCCGACGTGCCGGCCGATATAAGGAACGTGAGGAACGTGCGCGGCAGGCGTGGGAGAATTTCGGCAAACCCGGACGCGACCCGCAGACGGTCGGCAATATTTTCAACGTGATCGCAACGCAAGGTTCTTGGACGCCGCATCTGAAAATCGCGCAGATGCAGAATCATTGGGATCAGGTGGTCGGCGTCGAAAACGCGCGCCACTCCTACCCCGTCGACCTGCGCGACGGCATTCTGACGATCCGATGCGACAGCCCCGCATGGACCACCACCTTGACGTACATGATTCCGCTGCTGACCGACACCATTCGCCGTAGGCTCGAGGGGCTGACCATCAACGAGGTGCGCGTCACCGGCCCGCAACAACAGGGATTCAGCCGAGGACGAATGACACGAAGGCCGCGATATTAGCGCGACACCACGTGCTATCAGACGTTCGTTGACGGCGCTTCGTCGAAGAATTCCCCCTGCGACGCTTCCAAGCGGGCCGTTCGCAACGGTCGAATGTTGTTTTCCGAAAGCGAAAAAACAGGGGTAAACGGCTGGATTTCAAGGATAAATGCCTCTGGCGCTCTGTCCCCCTCCATGAGTAGAATATCAAGCAGTGTATGTAAACGCCTAGAAGGGGCCTTTATTTGCGTTCTAGGTGGTATCACCTGCGTGAATGACCCTCATTGGCGGGAAAAATGCAGGAAGGAATCTCTGTGGCAGACCTTGATGCGGATTCGCTGAACGAATCAGCTGAAAACACGCAGGAAGATCAGATCCAGAACGATCAGCTCGAAGATGCGCAGCTCGATGACACCTTGGCTCCGGAGCATTACGACGCTTCCGATCTGAGGGTTCTGGAAGGCCTTGAGGCGGTGCGAATCCGCCCGGGCATGTACATCGGCTCCACCGGCCCCCGAGGCTTGCACCACCTGGTGTACGAGATCGTCGACAACTCCGTCGATGAGGCGCTGGCAGGCTACGCTTCGCACATCGAAGTGACGATTCTGCCGGACGGCGGCGTGCGCGTGGTGGATGACGGCCGAGGCATTCCGGTCGACGAAGTGCCGGGCGAAGGCGTTTCCGGCGTGGAAACCGTGATGACCAAGCTGCATGCCGGCGGCAAGTTCGGTGGCGGCGGCTATGCGGTTTCCGGCGGTCTGCACGGCGTGGGCATTTCCGTGGTGAACGCGCTGTCGACCCGCGTCGACATCGAAGTGCGTCGACAGGGCTTCCACTGGACCCAGACCTACATCGACCAGAAGCCGACCGCACGTCTTGCCAAGGGCGAGCCGATGGGCGAAGACGAGTCCACCGGCACTTCCGTGACCTTCTGGGCAGACGGCGCGATCTTCGAAACCACCACCTACGATTTCGAGACCCTGCGCAACCGCTTCCAGCAGATGGCGTTCCTCAACAAGGGGCTGAAACTGTCCCTGACCGATTTGCGCGAACCGGATCAGGCCGGAGACGAAGTCGCGGGCGAAAGCGACGACAATGCCGAACCGAAGCATCAGACGGTCACCTACCAATACAACGACGGCATCAAGGATTATGTCGATTACTTGGTGAAGTCCCGCAAGGCAACCCCCGTCGAACCGGACGTGATCGATTTCGAAGCGGAAGACCTGAAAATCGGCATTTCCGCGGAAATCGCCATGCAATGGACCACCGCATACTCCGAAGCGGTGCACACCTTCGCCAACACCATCTCCACCACCGAAGGCGGTACCCACGAAGAAGGCTTCCGCGCCGCGCTGACCTCGCTCGTCAACCGTTACGCACGTGAAAAGAACATCCTCAAAGACAAGGATGAGAACCTCTCCGGCGACGACGTGCGCGAAGGCCTGACCGCAGTGGTGTCGGTGAAACTCACCACCCCGCAGTTCGAAGGCCAGACCAAGACCAAGCTCGGCAATTCCGAAGCGAAAACCTTCGTACAGCGTGTGATGACCGACAAGCTCGGCGACTGGTTCGATTCGCATCCTAGCGAGGCCAAGAACATCATCCAGAAGGCCATTGAAGCCTCCCGTGCGCGTCTTGCAGCCAAGAAGGCACGTGAGAATACCCGCCGTAAGTCAATCTTCGAATCTGCGGGCATGCCAGACAAACTGAAGGATTGCCAGTCCAACAATCCTGAAGAATGCGAACTGTTCATCGTGGAGGGCGACTCCGCAGGCGGCTCCGCAATTCAGGGACGCAACCCGATCACGCAGGCCATCCTGCCGTTGCGAGGCAAAATCCTTAACACCGAGCGTGCAAGCCTCGACCGCATGATGAAGTCCGAAACCATCGAATCGCTGATCACCGCGGTCGGCGGCGGCTATGGCGAGGATTTCGACCTGAACAAAGTCCGCTACCACAAGGTCATCATCATGGCCGATGCCGATGTGGACGGCGCGCATATCGCAACCCTGAATCTGACGCTGTTCTTCCGCTACATGCGCCCGATGATCACCGCTGGTTACGTGTATGTGGCCATGCCGCCGCTGTACCGACTCAAGTGGACCAAAGGCGCGCACGACTTCGTGTACACCGACGCCGAACGCGACCGCGTGCTCGCCGAAGGCAAGTCCGCCGGCCGTCAGCTGCCGAAGGGCGAAGGCATCCAGCGTTACAAGGGTCTGGGTGAAATGAGCTACCAGGAACTGTGGGAAACCACCATGGATCCTGACCACCGCATTCTGAAGCAGGTGCAGATCGAAGACGCGGCCGCAGCCGACGAAACCTTCTCCATGCTCATGGGAGACGAAGTCGAACCTCGCCGTCTGTTCATCCAGCGCAACGCCCGCAACGTCAGCTGGATCGACGCGTAGGGATTTCAAGGACTTCAGGCAAGGTTTCATAAGGATTTAGAAGGACTTAGAAGTTGGCAGACGAAAACAACAGCAACGAAGACGGCCAGTTCGTGCCTGACGGCTCCATGGAGCCGTTGAGCCCGCAGGAGGCCGACAACACCGATTACGGCCTGATGGTGGGCGAACGCATCCAGAAGAAGGATCTGCAGCAGGAAATGCGCGATTCCTACCTGGCGTACGCCATGTCCGTGATCGTGGACCGTGCGCTCCCGGACGTGCGCGACGGCATGAAGCCGGTGCATCGCCGTGTGATCTACGCGATGTACGACGGCGGCTACCGCCCCGACCGCGGCTACTCCAAGTGCGCCCGCGTGGTCGGCGAAGTGATGGGTAAGTACCATCCGCACGGCGATTCCGCGATCTACGACACGTTGGTGCGTATGGCACAGTCGTGGTCTATGCGCTACACGCTGGTCGACGGCCAGGGCAACTTCGGCTCCCCCGGCGACGATCCGGCCGCGGCAATGCGTTACACCGAATGCCGTATGGCTCCGCTCGCCATGGAAATGGTTCGCGACATCGACAAAGACACCGTCGATTTCCTGCCGAACTACGATGGCAAGACACAGGAGCCGACCGTGCTTCCGGCACGATTCCCGAACCTGTTGTGCAACGGTTCGTCCGGTATCGCCGTCGGTATGGCCACCAACATTCCTCCGCACAACATGCGCGAGGTGGCCGAAGGTGTGCATTGGGCGCTCGACCACCCGGACGCAAGCCGCGAAGAGCTGCTCGAAAACCTGATCCGCATCATCAAGGGACCGGACTTCCCTACTGGCGCAACGATTCTCGGACATAAGGGCATCGAACAGGCCTACCGTACCGGCCGTGGTCTGATCACCATGCGCGCGGTGGTGAACACCGAAGAGATCAAGGGCCGCATGTGCCTCGTGATCACCGAGCTGCCGTACCAGGTGAACCCTGACCGACTGGTCGTCTCCATCCGCGAAGCGGTGCGCGACGGCAAGATCCAGGGCATCGCCGACATGCGCGACGAAACCTCCGGTCGTACCGGTCAGCGTCTCGTGCTCGTGCTCAAGCGCGACGCCGTGCCGAAGGTCGTGCTCAACAACCTGTACAAGCACTCCCAGCTGCAGCAGACCTTCGGCGCCAACATGCTGGCGCTGGTCGACGGTGTGCCGCGCACGCTGTCTTTGGATGCCTTCATCCGCCATTGGGTGGGCCACCAGCTGGAAGTCATCGCACGCCGTACCGCATACCTCAAGCGTGAGGCGGAGGAACGCGACCACATTCTGCAGGGCTATCTGAAGGCCCTCGACATGATCGACGAGGTCATCGCGCTCATTCGTGCTTCCGAATCCGCGGAAACCGCGCGCACGGGCCTTATGGACCTGCTGGACGTGGATGAAGTGCAGGCCGACGCCATTCTGGCCATGCAGCTGCGCCGACTGGCCGCATTGGAACGTCAGAAGATCCTCGACGAGCACAACGAACTGATGCGTCGCATCGCCGACTACAACGACATTCTCGCCAAGCCAGAGCGCCAGCGCAAGATCGTGGGCGACGAGCTTGACGAAATCGTGTCCAAGTATGGCGACGAACGTCGAACCAAGATCCTGCCGTACTCCGGCGAAATGAACGTCGAAGATCTGATCGCGGAAGAAAACGTGGTCGTAACCGTTACACACTCCGGTTTCATCAAGCGCACCAAGGCCGACGAATACCGTGCGCAGCATCGCGGCGGCAAGGGCATCAAGGGCGCCAAGCTGCGCGAGGACGACGTGGTGGACCACTTCTTCCTCACCAGCACGCACAACTGGCTGCTGTTCTTCACCAACAAGGGACGCGTGTACCGCCTGAAGGCGTACGAGCTGCCGGAGGGATCGCGCGATTCCAAGGGACAGCATGTGGCCAACCTGCTGCAGTTCGGGCCGGACGAGACGATCCAGACCGTGCTGTCGATTCCGAACTACGAAGTGGCCAAGTATCTGGTGCTCGCCACCCGTTCCGGCAAGGTCAAGAAGACCGCGCTCGCCGAATACGATTCCCCGCGTCAGGGCGGCCTGATCGCAGTGCGCCTTATGACCGGCGAGAACGGCGAGAACGCCGACGAGCTGATCGGTGCCGCACTGTGCAACGCCGAGGATGACATCATTCTTGTGTCGAAGCTGGGCATGAGCCTGAAGTTCCAGGCCAACGACGAGCAGCTGCGCCCGATGGGCCGTCAGACCGCAGGCGTGCAGGGCATGAAGTTCCGCGAAGGCGACGAGCTGCTGGCCATGGACGTGGTCTGGGGCGATTCCGACAAGGATCTGTTCGTGGTCACCAACGAGGGCTTCGCCAAGCGCACCGCCATCAGCGAATACCGTTTGCAAGGCCGTAACGGCTTTGGCGTCAAGGCCGTGCAGCTCGCCGAAGGCCGTGGCTCCCTCGTGGGCGCGGTGATCGTTGAGGAAGATGACCAGATCATGGCCATCATGAAGTCCGGCAAGGTCATCCGTTCCAACGTCGACGAGGTCAAGCGCACCGGCCGCACCACCCAAGGTGTGACGTTCGCCAAGCCGGACAAGAACGACGAGATCATCTCCATCGCACGCAACGAGGAGAAGGATGACGAATCCGCGGAATCTGGCGAATCTGCGGAAAAAACGGAATCCGCGGAACATGGGACGAACGCAACCGTGAACGAGGGTGCTTCGGCATCGTCTGAAGCCGCTACTGAAGCCAACGCTGGCAACGGCGATGGCGAGAATGTAGAGGCATGAAGACAAGACAGGCAATCGTCTGCGAAAACTGGTAGCCTCAGCTAAGAACTGGGCACAATCTTGCAAGGAGCAACGATGAGCGAGAACATCGAAGGACAGCAAATGCCGGAGGTTGGGCAGGCACCGCGCGTGGCACGTTCCGCTTCCAGCCAGCCGCTGATTGGTGCGGATCAGGTTCAGGCGCACGAGGGTGCCTCCTCCGCTTCCGGCGGTGTGAAGGTCCGTGAGAAGCGTCGCGGCGGCGCTCCGCGTGCACGCCGTATGAGCCTGTCTCTGACGCGTATCGATGCATGGTCGGCCGCCAAGGTGGCGTTCATGCTTTCCATCGCGGGAGGCATCATTCAGATTGTCGCGGTGGCTTTGCTGTGGGGCATGCTGAACGTGGTCGGCGTGTTCGACCAAGTTACGCAGATTGTGTCTTCCACTGGCTTGGACGCTGGCGGATTCGACCTGACCAACGTGTTCTCGTTGGGCACTGTGCTGAGCGCCGTCACCATCTTCTCCATTGTGGAAGTGGTGCTGATCACCGTGCTCGTGGTGATTTTCACGCTGCTGTACAACGTGGTGAGCACCCTCGTCGGTGGCATCCACGTCACGCTTGGAGATGATTAATAGCGCAGTGCGCTATTAATGGCAGCGAGCGGCGATAGCGTCCGCGAGCGTCGCATGCAATGCTGAAATAGCGCAGTGCGCCGTCAGTAGCGGCGATAGCAAACTCAAACGCAACAAGACGGTCTGTGTCGTGATTCCCATCACGACACAGACCGTCTTCGTATTTTCTAGACCAGTCTGTCTCTTACCGTACGCCAAACCCTATCTGCCTCTCCCTGCCTGCAATCTGCCCATATCTGCCCTATATATGGCAGATTTTGCCTTCCGACCTGTACCATCTCGCTTATATATGGCAGGTCAACTTGCGAAAAGCCAGTTCGGGGGTATATTTTGGGTCATTTTTCCTACCAAGGCTGCCATATATAAGCGAGATATCACCGTACGAACTCTCAAATCTGCCATATATAAGCGAGATAGCGGAGCTGCGCGAGAGGAACTTGCGGTTATAGCTGAAACTATTGCGATTTTTAGAGATAGTTTCAGTTATAACCGGAACTATCGTGATTTTGAGTGATTGTTTCAAATGTAACTGCAACTAGATTGGGTGCGCTGAAGTACGTGTTGAAATACGAAAAGAGGGTCTGTCTGGAATGAAACCAGACAGGCCCTCAATGTATTTCGATGAGCCAGCCGTATTGGCTAGATTGGCTAAAACGGCTAGATCAGAGCACGCCCTGGGCGACCATGGCGTTGGCGACCTTCACGAAGCCGGCAGCGTTGGCGCCGAGCATCAGATCACCCTCGTGGCCGTATTCCTTGGCGGCTTCCAGAGAGTTGGCGACGATGTTCTCCATGATGGACTTGAGCTTGCCGTCAACCTCTTCAAAAGTCCAGGAAAGGCGGTAGGAGTTCTGGCTCATCTCAAGGCCGGAAACCGCCACGCCACCCGCGTTCGCGGCCTTGGCGGGGCCATAGAGCACGTTGTTGGCCTGGTAGACGGCGATTGCCTCCGGAGTGGAAGGCATGTTGGCGCCTTCGCACACCACGGTGCAGCCGTTGGCGACGAGAGCCTTGGCGGATTCCTCGTCGATCTCGTTCTGGGTGGCGCACGGCAGGGCGATATCGCACGGAACGGTCCACACGCCCTTGCAGCCCTCGTGATATTCGGAGCCCGGCACACGCTCGGCGTATTCCTTGATGCGGCCGCGGTGGCCCAGCTTGATGTCCTTGACCACGTCGAGCTGAATGCCGTTCGGATCGTAGATGTAGCCGTTGGAATCGGAGGCGGTCACAACCTTCGCGCCGAGGGTCTGAGCCTTCTCGGTGGCGAAGATGGCCACGTTGCCGGAGCCGGAGATGACCACGGTCTTGCCTTCGAAGGAATCGTTGCGCAGCACGCGCATTGCCTCGGCGGTGTAATAGCACAGGCCGTAACCGGTGGCTTCGGTACGAGCCAGGGAGCCGCCGAATTCGAGGCCCTTGCCGGTCAGCACGCCGGAATACTCGTCGCGGATGCGCTTGTACTGGCCGAACAGGTAGCCGATCTCGCGGCCGCCCACGTTGATATCACCGGCCGGGACGTCGGTGAACTGGCCGATGTGACGGCACAGTTCCGTCATGAAGGCCTGGCAGAAACGCATGACTTCGGCGTCGGACTTGCCCTTCGGGTCGAAGTCGGATCCGCCCTTGCCGCCGCCCATCGGCAGGCTGGTCAGGGAGTTCTTCAGGATCTGCTCGAAGCCGAGGAACTTGATGACGCCTTCGTTCACGCTCGGGTGGAAGCGCAGACCGCCCTTGTACGGGCCGATCGCGGAGTTGAACTGGATGCGGTAACCGCGGTTGACCTGCACCTTGCCCTCATCGTCGGTCCATGCGACGCGGAACTTCACCACGCGCTCCGGCTCGACGATGCGCTCAAGCACGCCCGCCTTCTCATATTCCGGATGCTTCGCAACCACCGGCTCGAGGCTTTCGAAAACCTCGCGAACGGCCTGCAGGAACTCCGGCTGGTCGCCGTCGCGCTTCTCGACCTGCGCGTACACGCGCTTGACGTACTCGTCAGTGAGCATATTCTTCCCCTTCGGGATAGTTGGGTTACCAATAGACGGTCTCATTCTATGTGCACGAATATGGACGGCACAAGACCTTGTTCAGGATTTGGAGACGCTTTTTGCGAGTGCTGGTTCTGAACCTGCTTCTTTTTACGGGATTGCCGTGCCTTGTGTTGCCTATAGGATGGAAATGCGGAAAGCGTGGGAGAGAGTACGTCCGCAATAACATCTCACGATCTCACATAATGGGAGAATCATCATGATTGAAGGATTTAAGAAATTCATTGCACGCGGCAACATGATCGACATGGCGGTCGGTGTCGTCATGGGCGGTGCCGTCACCACAGTGGTTAACTCTATTGTCAATAATGTGATTAATCCGTTCATCGCCATGATTTTCGGCAAACCGAATATGGATGGTCTGCTGGCAATCACATTCAATAATGCGACGGTTTCGTTCGGCGCGGTACTTGGCGCGATATTGAATTTCCTGATTATCGCGGCGGCCGTGTATTTCTGCATTCTCGTGCCGATCAACAAATTCCGTGACGTGACCGAGGCGTTGCTCGCCAAAACCAAGCTTGCGGAAGAACGGAGCAAAGCCGAGGAGGAAGCTGCCAAAGAGCCGGAAATCTCCACCGAAGAGCAGACGATCCTGCTGTTGCAGCAAATCCGCGACGAACTTGCCAGGCAGAATGCACGGAATACACAGAACGTGCCGAACGATTCCGACACTGTTGCCGGTGCAGTCGCAGTGCGGTAGTCATCGCAAGCGATCGTAATAATCAATAATCCAAGGCCGTTTCAAGCGGTGACGCAAGCCCCGCCTGAGACGGCCTTTTGCAATGGTCTTTCAGCGGGGTGATTCTTCCATGCGCTGGAATAATACGGACTCTGGAAGGTGCCTCAGCGGGTCATATGTTCCAGTGACTGGAGGGATCTGGACTGTGAGGTGCTTGGTTGCGTCTAGTTTTCTCCAGTGACTGGAGGTTTTGGGATGCTGGGAGGCTTGTTGGTGGGAGGATTCCTCCACTCGGTGGAGGTTTTTGGACTGTGAGGTGCCTGGCTGCGTCCGGTTTTCTCCAGTGACTGGAGGAATTGGGATGCTGGTTTGGATTTCGGATTTGGGTATGAAAAAAGGGTTTCCGGAAATCACCGGAAACCCTGATTGTGGAGCTAAGGGGACTCCCGCCGTATGTTGGTCTTCCGCCGTTTTTCCGGTGTGTCGTAACGTTGGGTACCAACTCGGGTACCTTACGTGGCTTTTTTCTTGCTTCTTTTCAACGCTGCCGCACGTACACGAAAGGACGAATTCTATCTATCTATCAAGAGAATGCCCGCCGCCCACAGGAGCGACGGGCATTATCGGTCGCTAATAACCGATAACTTCGGTCTCGACTGTCGAAATTACATCTGTAGGAATGTCATTCACATCAAGTCGATACACAACATTCATACGCGGATTGTACACACCGAGGTATTTCACATTCTCATATTCAGGATGAATAGAATGAAGTCCCATACGCCAATACATAAGCAACTGGAGGGTGTATTTGTTTTGAAGTTTTTTCTTCGAAACCTTGAAATCCCACAACGTATCATTCGTCAGAAAATCGCCGTCTCCAGTAGCAACATAACCGGTATAACCGCCTTCAAATGTCAGACCGTCCAACACTTTCGGACCGTACTGATTGAAAAATCTCAACGAGCGTTCGACCATAGTGCGGATGTTTTCAATCGTGTCGCCATCAGGCTCAATGTCTTCCACGGGGCGGTATGCCATGACGCCAGCTCTGTATGCAGAATCAAATCCAGATAGCTTTACGGCGGCTACAATGGAATCGTCGTCCAATCCATACACATTCGACAACAGCTGCTTGAACAATCTCCGCTGTCGGACAACATGAGCGCCCAGCTTGGGAATCTTAAACGCCTCTTCGGCCGAAGTCCCGGACATGAAGCGCGTGAGATAGTCCACGGCGATGCCAACCAAGCCCGGAGATACGTTTTCCTCTGGATGCAGGTCATCAATGCTGCCCCCGTCTAACGATATCTGCTCGAACTCCTTCGGTTTGATATAGCCGCCTCTCGGCTGCTTTATCTTGCTGATACGCTGCGTCACCGAACACATCCATCCGTTCGCAGCAATATCCTGCGGCGTCAGTTCGCCGCTCCTAAGCTTCTCTATCACGTCTTCTCTTGTCAACATAGATTCCACTCCTTCCAAATCAGTTTTCCGAATGTTCCTGAATCCACTCGTGGATAATCGCAGCAATCGTCGTTTCTTGCTCCTTGGCGAAGAAGAAAATCCGCGACGCGGGATGCGAGATTCACATAAAGAAGTTCTTAAAGGAGACTAAAATGACTATCACCACATATTCCCATGGGAATCTCCCCCTATGGTAATAGAACCATCTTGGTTGATGTTGTCCTTGGTGATGGGAGCGGTACCGCCTCCGGCGCTGTCGAAGTCTTTTCGGTAGTCGTATCCGTTGCATCCGTATTGTGTGCAGTTGTTGGAGTTCTGGGGTTGGGTGTATTGGCTTGAACCGCCGGAATAGGAGCCTCCGCCATTATTGGAGTAGGAGCCACCCGAATTTGAATAGCCGGAGTTGGAATAGGTTTCGGACGAAGCCCCATTGGATTGGGCTTGCACCTGCGCCTGTTCCTGAGCTTGCTTCTGCGCGTCGGCCTGAGCCTTGGCGTTCTTGGAATCGTTCACGGACTTCACGGCCTTGGAGAGCGTGTCTTTGGCGGCGGTCAACGATTTCACGTCGGCCTTCTTATCGCCACTGGTCTTCTTGGCGTTGTCGATGGCGGTTTTCAGGCTTTCACGGGTCTTGTTGTCCTGCACCTTGCCTTCGGAATCCTTGTACAGGGTTTCCGCATCACTGATGGTCTTGTTGAGCGTGTCCTTCGCGTCCTTGACCTGCTTGGCGGTCTTGGACGCCTCCACCTTGCTTATGGCCTTGCCGATGGCGTCGATGGAATCATCGGCCTTGGCGATGTCGTCAACAACGCTGGCCTTGGCTTTGGACGTGCCCCACAGGTTCCACTTAGTGGCATGCGATGTGGCCGGAACGCCTTTCAGGGCCTCCCCGGTCTTGATGCTTTTCGTCAACGCGTCCAACACGGTCTTGTCAAGCACGTCCGCTTCCTTCGTCGCCTTGACGAGCGTCCGTGCTTCCGCAATCTTCTTCGCAAGCTTCGAATCAACTTCCTTGGCCGACTCAACCCGAGACTCGTAGGAACCATACGCACTGTTCGACGCATACGCGTAACCGCTACCAATGCCAGTGATTACGACAATGGCCGCAATGGCGCTGGCTGCGATGATTACGTTTTTATTGGAGTGCTTGGTATTCTTTTGCGCTTGTTTGTCCCTTGATTCCCTCATGTTTCTATATTGCCGCAAGGGGTGCCCCTCCTGTTTTAACGGTTTCCCGCCTCGGCGTATGCCGACGGTCAACCCGGCTCCAGCCTTGTCCTCGATGCTCTTTACTGCGGGGTGAGGGGACCCCGCACTAGCCGGGTCTAGCCCGGCTAGCGGAGCGGGCGGCTGGCCCTTGGGCGAAGCCGTTGCCCGCTCCGCTTTTTCACGTCTTTTTTACATTCGTTTTTTATTTTTTCGAATTTTTACATTTCGGTCACATTTCGTAATTTTTGCCATGATTCCTCCTTGTTTGCGTGTTTTTCTCCTGCAACACGCCGATGGTGACTTTTCTTTTCAAACTTTTTTTGACGATTTTTTGTCGCTTTGGCTCGGTTGCGACACTCCGGAGGATTAGCTATTTTCCAACGTTTTGCGGCTTTTCCTATTCTTGTGTGGACAATTCCAGTATAACATGATAAACTAACAAAAGGTAATTCTGTACTTGCCATGTTATTGCAATGTAGCTATCGTAGTTATCAGCTCCTCTCAAAGGGTGGTCAAACATCCTGAGAGATGGAATTGCCGCCTAAGGACTTTCCACGGCGGACTTGATAACTGAATAGTGGAAAGCAGTATTCCCTAAGGAGGGAACACATGGCAAGGAAAAACGGCGGTTACGCCGATTTCTCTCCAATCTCTGTAAACAGCGCGACTCTGGCTTCCCAACTGCTCGCGGAAGACGTGAGCGTCGTGGAGGTGTACGACGAGGAAACGAAGACTCGCTCTCCGAAAGTCAAGGACGGTCTCACCCAGTATGAGATTCAAACGCTGTTCATCCCCTTCGACGGCGACGAACGTCATACGGTCGCCATCGTCCCGGTAAAGATTTGGTCTAAGACGAAGCCGGTCGTGAAGACGAATGCCCCCGTAGCTTTCGTGAACATGAAGGTCACTCCGTGGGCAATGAACGGCTCTTCTGGCCTTTCGTATTCCGCCGATGGCTTCAAACAGGATTAGCCATGAAGAAGGAACCGATGGTATCGCGCACCGTCCTTATGCCTATCGAACTCTATAGGCGTATCGACACTTTCGCGAAATCGAAAGAGATTTCTTGGTCGGCTGCCGTCCGCCGATTGACGGAAGCGCAACTTCCAGTGGAGGAAGCATTTCCGTTCGAGGGTGTCCCATTCGATGCCTGAGAGGTGGAAGATTCTGTTCGCGGCGGTGTTAGCGCTCGGCCTTCTGGCGACGGGTTTTTTCGTTGGCTTCGGTATGGCCTCTTCGCCGAGTTCCACGGTGTATTCCACTGACCCTCAACAGTGTCCGACGGATGCGACTTTCTGCGAGTCGGTGAACGTCTGGCGCAGGGCTTCGGACGCGGGGTTTGATACCCCAAACGCTCTAAATAAAAGGTCAAGCTCCCTAATAGGAGCCTGACCAGCTCTTTTGTTTCATCCTCAAACGGGGGTGGGGTTGCCGCTCCACTCCCGTTTTTTGTTTGAAAGGAATCAACAATGGATATCTTATATCTGATTTTGAAAATTGCTGCAATCCTGGGATTGTTCACACTGATGTTCCTCCCGCTCGCCAAGGTCACTGCTTGGGATGACGATTCGTGGTATGCGCGGTTCGTGGTGTCGGCGTTGGCTACGACGGCTTGGGTTGGGCTTCTGGTGTTTGTGCCGGGCGCAATCATCGCTTGCGCCGTGGTCTGGGCTATTTTGCTCTTGTGCTCGGTGCATGTGCCGTCGCTTCGGAATCTGCTCCCCTTCTGGCGTTGGGCGTTGGCCTTGCGTCATCGCATTAAAGGTGACTCCCCCGTCTTCATCGTCGAACGAGTCCTTGGACTTCGTCCCATTGAGGACGCCAACACGGACTTCAAGGGGGTACGCGACTATCTTGCGGCGTATCGTTCCTACGACGATTCCGGCGAGGCTCTCTTGGAGTTCTCGTGTGGCATTTCCGGCGTCACCGATGACTTTGTCGAAAAAAAGGCCACGGACGGTCTCGGCGCGATGGGGGCGGAAATCTGCAAGGTCGAACACCTCGGGCCGGGTCATTGGTTGCTTCATTTCTGGAAGGAAGAGCCGAAGAACCCGTTGGATGATGCCATTGAAATCACGGCTTCCGACCTTTCCGACTGGGATGGAAAGACAGTGACCTACGGACTCACGGAGGCTGGGGAACCGGCGAAACTGTCCTACTCCCAAACGTCGGGAATCGTTGTCGGTGGCGTGCCCGGTGCTGGTAAGTCGGCCGGTGCCACGCTGTTGACTCTCCCGTTGTTGGCTTCGCCTAAAGCCTCTGTAGCCATTTTCGACGGCAAAGGGGGCATGGATTGGCATTGGGCTGAGAAGGCCGCGAGTCTCTACAATAACGACTGTGACTTGGACCTCCCGACGGCGACGGAGCAACTGGAAACGCTCGCCCGGCGTTGTGTTGAGGATTTGAAGTCGCATCCGTGGAGTGACACGGACCCCGACTTTTGGCATTCGGAAGCAAGTGCACTGCACCCCTTCCATCTGGTTGTCATCGACGAATGCCAGACCCTCTTCGACACCACGGGACGGTCGAAGGAAGACAAGGCTCTGGTTGAGCGTTGCAAACGTGCCGTCGCGACAATCGTCCGCAAGGGTAGGTCTGCTGGCTGGTGCGTCATGCTGCTCACGCAGAAGCCTACGGCTGATTCGATTCCGACGAATATCAGGGATAACTGCGTCGTTCGCTTCGCTCTGCGAGTGACCACGCGTGAGGCGGCGGAAGCCGTGCTGGGGTCTATCCCGGACGGCGACCCGAAGCCTACCGAAATCCCCTCCACGCGACGCGGAGGTGCTGTGGTACAGGCCGAGGACGGACACACCCAGAACGTTCGCTTCGCCTATCTCCCGGTGACTGAGGCCGCGAAAGCGTTGGATTCCAACACGCTCGAAACCGTGGTCGCTGGATTGGAAGCGTAGGAATTAACACCCCGAAGGGAGGCGGAAACGCCTCCCTTTTTTCGTATTCGGAAGACGTGGGGGTGTGCCGTTGAAGGAGAAACAGAGCCGTGCAGACTCCCGCACAAGTTAGGTGCGCTTGGCGTGCGGCAGCACGCACCGGAGACTTCGGAATTCGCCAGCCAAAGGAGGACGGAGCGCCGGAGCAAAGCGACCAGCCGGAAGCGAAACGGCGAGAGCGACGGCGCGTAGCCCTAAGCGGAGCGCCGGAGCGTAGCCGTGAAAGCGGACGGCGTGGGGAGCGACGCGAAGACGCGGAAGCCCGACGACGCTGGGGTTCCGACGTCTCCGGCTCAGTATACCGAGAGAGACGGCTGGGAACCGAGACGAGGAGTGCTCGAACGGTGTTCACCTGCTTCTTCTCCTCTTTTAATAACAGGCCGCATTTTTTCGTCAAATTTTAGAAATCGAACAAATGGGGAGAAATCCCCTACACCGAAGGAGGTGGAAAATGCCGACTATTTCAATCAGGGAACACGGCGTGAGTGCCGTGCGTAATCAAACGGTCGCAAACCCGGAGACCGGCGAAATCGTAAAGCTGACGGCATTCCAGCCGCCGGAAAGAACGGCGACGAAAGGCTGGACGCCGAACGTGGCACGCAGGAATGAGCAACGGCTACAGCAAATCGATTTCGACGCCGTGGATGGCGTTCCGGCGTTCGTCACGTTGACGATGCCTTCACAGCAGATGGGTGAGGTCAGTGCCGCCATGTTCCACGGCTGGCTCAAGAGCTGGCTCCGTTACATGAAACGTCACGGCCTCCAGCACTATTACTGGATACTGGAATTCCAAGCTTCCGGCAACCCCCATCTGCATCTTCTGGTCTGGCTCAATCATGATTGGGACGCGTTGGAGCAGTTCAAGGCTCTCCGCTCGTGGGTCGGGATTTTGAACAAATCCGACGTGGGCGCTCGTCTTCAAGGCCAGATTTGGGAGAATATCGACGTGGGAGGCGAGTTGGTTGTGGACGGTGAGCCGGTTCCGGCGCATCCTGAACGTGTCCTGATGTATCTCGCGAAGCACGCGGCGAGGGGTGTCGCGCATTACCAACGGCAGGTTGAGAACATGCCGGAGGATTGGAAGTATCGCTCAGGCAGGGTGTGGGGGCATGACCGTGGTCTTCCTCTCCGCGAACAGCAGGATGTGGAATGCGATTATCCGACTTTTCACCGTTTTCGGCGTCTGGTTCGTCGGTGGCGTCTCGCGGAGGCTCGGGCTATTGCAGACCCCGAACGACGGCGTTTGGCTATTAGTCAGGCTCGCCGCTGTTTGAAGTGTTCTAGGCCGGATGTTTCGCCGTATCGTGGAGTTTCGGCTTGGCTTTCGTCGGATGTGGCGTCTCAATTGTTGGACGTGGCGGTGAGCATGAACGGGGGTGATTATGAGGAAGACTGAGTTACCCCCTCTGATGACCATCGCGGATACGATGGCCTATCTGCAATGCAGTCGCCAGCATGTCTATGACCTTCTCTCGGCTGGACGGATAAAAACCTACAAGGTCGGACGTCGGCGTTACGTTGACGCGGATTCGTTGGCTCACCTGTTTTGGTGACGTAAGGCGGCTAGTTGGGCTTCGAGTTCTTCTAGCCGCTTTTTTGTTGCTCGGATAGCCTCTTCTAGTTCTTCCTCGGTGGCCTCGTGTCCCATCAAATTGGATTCGATGCCGTTAGCGATTTCCCTCATACGTTCGGTGCCGCTCGCCCGTTGATACCGTTCGATGGATGTTTGGGCGTCTGCGTGCCTTCCCCAGACCATCGTGTCCTTCAAGCTCGCTCCTGTGGCGACGGCGGCGGTGATGGACGTGGCTCGCAGGGTGTGGAAGTGCAAGTCAGGTCTTCCGGCTTTGACCTTGGCCGTATTGAAGTGGTCGCGGAGTCGATTAGGGGTGATGCGACTGCCGTTCGCGCATGTGACGATGAAATCCGTGGGTTGCTTGCCGTTGCACGCTTCGCTGATTAGTTTTCCGAGCTGTGGCGGAACCGGCTGGGTCGTATTGCTCGTCGCCGTTTTTGTGGCTTTGAGTCCGCCGTGTTCGTCGGCGGAATGGCAGACCCTCAGTGTCTGGGTTTTTGGATTCCAGTCTTGGACTTGCAGACTGACCACCTCGCCTATGCGTAAATCGAGGATTGCGCCCAACCACACGGCGATTCGTGTGGTGCTGGGCATGTTCGCATATATGGTTTGAAGTTCTTCCGCCGTTGCCGGTGGAATCTGTGCTTGGCGGCTCTTCGGGACTGCCGGAGCCTTCATGGTCACCGGGGATTTGGTTACGGCTCCTTCCGCCACAGCTTTGGCGTAGATGGCTTTGAGCAGTTGGAACGTCTTTTTGCGTGGGGTTGCGCCCCCGTTGAAGTTGTCGAGATTGGACAACCAACGATTGATGTCTTCCGTCGTGATTCCTGTCAGGGGGTATTTCCAGAAGTCTGCGTGGGAGAGGTGAGAAAGGTATTCTCGGTGCTTGCGTTTGCTTCCCGCCGCTAGTTCACTGCCGTCTGCAGCGTATTCCAGCCATGTGGGTGCGAATTCTTCCATGACATAATCGCAAAACAGCACCCTACGGCGTTCTATGGCGGTTTTCTGCCGTTTACGCTCGGTTGGGCTAGTCCACTTCGTTATGCCCGCTTTGTCGGCTTCCACACGGCTTCTTTCGTTATTCAGCCATGCCTGTGCCGATAACTGGTCTTTGAACGTTTTGGTTATGATTTCGCCGCGATACGTGTATTTCGCTCTGTAGGATTTGCGGTCGGCACGATACACGACGCTTCCGAACTTTGTGCGCATGCTTCCACTATGACGTGATGGGTGCCCAACTCGGGTACCTCCATGGGTACCAATTTCGTTGACAACGACGTACATTTCCGTACATTCTCTGTTTGCGCCGTATGCCTTGAAATCGTTGGAATTCCGCCGTTTTCGCATGAAAAAAGGGATTCCAGATTACTCTGAAATCCCTGTTCGTGGAGCTAAGGGGATTCGAACCCCTGACCCTCTCCATGCCATGGAGATGCGCTACCAGCTGCGCCATAGCCCCGTGGAGCTAGCCGGGTTCGAACCGGCGACCCTCTGCTTGCAAAGCAGATGCGCTACCAGCTGCGCTATAGCCCCATAGTTGAAAAAAAGCGGCCGCGCCGCTCTTAATCACCGTGGGCCCGGGAGGACTTGAACCTCCGACCTCATCCTTATCAGGGATGCGCTCTAACCACCTGAGCTACGGGCCCGTTCCTGCTGCACTGTTAAGCACAACGAATTGAAATAATACGCGAATTTCAGAGAAAGTCAATACAAGGTGTGTCTTCGGCGTGTCGTGACATAATGCAGACATGCCGAACAATCATCGTAGCCAGCGTAACAATAGTGGGAGAGCCAGCAGGGGAGTGCGCAACCGTAATCGCACGCTATCCGAAGAAACCACGCAAATCGCTGGAATGACGGTGACCATCGTGCGTAAAGCCATCAAAAACATGTACCTGCGCATCAAACCGCCGAACGCGCAAATCGTCATCTCCGCACCTTCTCGCATGTCGCAAGCGGCAATCGCACGATTTGTGACGGAACGCAAACCATGGATCGAACGTGCGCGACGCACCATGCTGCAAGCCAAGGATGAACAGATCCGTCAAAGCGATTTCAATGGTTTGGACCGTGTGAATGGTTCGCATGGTCCGGATAATCTGAATGGCCTGGAAAATTCGGGCGGCGTGGGCGATCGAAACAATCCAGGCGATCCCAATAGCTTGAATAATCCGCGCGTTTTCGTGTGGAACGACGCGGCGAAGGAACGGGCCGTACGGGCCATCAATGCGCAACTGCCGGTGCTGCTTGCGAAATGGTCGCCGATTATCGGGCGGAAGCCGACGCATGTCACGTTACGCATCATGACGTCGCGATGGGGGTCATGCACGCCGAAAACCGGCCGCATCCGACTCAACCTGCAACTTGGTCTTATGGATCCCAGATTCCTGGAATACGTGCTTGTGCACGAAATGACGCACCTGTGGGAAAACGGGCACGGAGAGGACTTTCAGCGGCGTATGAGCGCATATTTGCCGCAATGGAGGCAATTGCGGCGGGAGCTGAACCGTCATGTTGTGTTGTGATGCTCGCGATGCTGTTGCGTTCGCCGTCACGCTGCCATGCTGCGATGAGCTTGCGTAGGGCGATGTTGTTGCGTTGCCTGTGATGTTGAAATACTTGCGATATCACGCCACTGCCGTCACATTGCGCGGATTGCCATGACTAGCCACGGCTTACGCACGTTTGATAACGACGTATAGGTGATTCGTATAGCTTTTTGTTCATAAGATGTACAGAACGCTTAACATCCGCGATTTGCAAGCCTACAATCGTGACGACTGAAACGTTTGCGTGCAAACAGTCCACGCAGAAAGATCGAATAAGTGAGGGAGGGGTCGATTGTGACTGTATTGAGAAAAGTCGGCATTATCGGCATCGGACACGTGGGCGCGCATGTCGCAAATGCCGTGCTTTCCGCAGGACTGGCCGAAGAACTGAAGCTGTGCGACATCAACGAGCAAAAAGTAGTCAGCGAATGTCAGGATTTAAGTGACACGTTGGGTTTCTATCCGCATAACTGCGTGATCGGCAACTACGGCACGCAATACGAGCAGCTAGCCGACTGCGACGTGGTAATCAACGCTGCCGGCGACGTGAAAACCAGCGCCAAAGATCGTGACGGCGAACTGTTCGTCACCACCGACATTGCACGCACCTGGATCTCCCGACTGTTCAACGCAGGCTTCCACGGTGTGATCATCACCATCTCAAATCCTTGCGATGTGGTCGCAACCGAAATCTGGCACATCACCGGCTACGATCCGCGCAAAATAATCGGCACCGGAACCGCGTTGGATTCCGCACGACTGCGCAACGCCATCGCGAAACGCGTCAACGTGGATCAGAGATCAATCGGCGCATACATGCTGGGGGAGCATGGCAATTCGCAGTTCGCCTATTGGTCGAACGTGAACATCGCAGGCAAGCCGCTTGATCAACTCGCACAAGACGATCCGCAACGATTCGCCCTCGACAAGGACGAAACCGAGCAGGACGCCCGTCGAGGCGGATACCGCGTGTACGCCGGCAAAGAGTGCACGGAATACGCTATTGCAGCCACTGCGGCACGCCTTACGCAGGCTGTGCTCTGCGATGAACACTATGCGACCGCCTGCTCCACGCTGCTTACCGGCGAACAAGGCGAAAGCGGCAATTACGCCAGCCTGCCGTGCATCATCGGTGCGAACGGCGTTGAAGAAGTCCTCAATCCCACACTCACCGAAAGCGAACGGGCCAAATTCCATGCGTCCTGCGAGCATATCCGCGCCAATATCGCGCAGCTTGCATGGTGGAACGACGAATGCCATCCCATACTGCGCGGCTGAATCTGCAATAACTCAGCGGATTCAATAACAGAGCAGACTTGCGATTACTGATGTTGATTGTGTAAAAAATCAGCATTTACATAATCGCAAGTCTGTTTTATTTTCATTTTATTTTCGTTTTATTTTTGATTATTTCGTAGCTTTCGCAGCATCGCCGTCAACAGTATGCTTGCGGATTTCCAACGTTTCGATACGACGGCCATCCACTTGCGTGACGGTCATGTCATAACCGTCGTCGGAAGGCAGCACGTCGCCGATTTCGCCCATCTTTCCAGTATGCGCCAGGAAATAGCCGGCAACCGTCTCGTACGGACCGTCTTCCAGCTCAATACCGGTCAAATCGGCGAAATCCTCAATCGTCATGCCGCCTTCGATCGTGGCGACGCCATTGACGAACGTGGTACGTTCCGTGCGTTCGCCGCCTTTCTCTTCCGGCAGATCATATTCGTCGCGAATATCGCCGACCAGTTCCTCCGTCATATCTTCCAACGTGACGATGCCGTCGGTACCGCCATATTCGTCGATGACCACCGCCAGATGAATGCCGCGCTTACGTAGCAGCTCAAGGCTTGGCAGCAGTTTCGACGTGCCCGGCAGCGAAATGCCCTCGCGCGTCACGTCGGCAACCGTCTTCGCCTCGGGATCGCGAATGTCAAGCAGGTCGCGCACATGCACGAAACCAAGCACATCGTCGAAATCCTTGCCGGTCACCGGATAGCGGGAATACGGCATTTCTCTCACATATGCGGCCGCCTCCTCAATCGGCATATCGCCATCCAAAAAAACCACGTCGGCACGCGGGCGCATCACTTCGGCCACAATCGTTTCGGACGCGTCGAACACGTCGTCGAGAATCGTGCGTTCGTCCTTGCTCAAGTTCGTATTGGTGTTGACGAGTACGCGCAGCTCTTCGTCGGACACTTCGCTGTCGGTTTCGTTCGGGTCGAAACCAAGCAAGCGCACGATAATGTTCGTGTTCTTGCCGATCAGCCAAATAATCGGCTTGCACACCTTCGCAAACACATGAATCGCAGGTACCACGGCACGCGCGATCTGCTCGTTGCGTTGCATGGCGATACGCTTCGGCACCAACTCCGAAATCACGATCGAACAGTACGAAATGATCAACGTCAGCACAATGGTGGTCAGGGGAGCGGCCACACTCGTCGGCACGCCCCAACTTTCAACGATCGGCACAATATAAGGCGAAATCGACGATTCGCCGAACGATGCGGAAAGGAAACCGCTCAACGTCACGCCGATCTGCACGGTCGACAAAAACGTGTTCGGATCTCGCGCGATCTGTGCGACGCGCTTTCCGCGGGCATCCTCCTGTTCCATCTGGTCGATCTGCGATCCACGCAGGCTGACCAACGCCAGTTCGGTGCCGGCGAAAACCGATCCGAGCAACAGAAAAACGAAAATCAGGAGAATGTTCAAACCTAGAGACATGGTTCCACTCTATCGGGGCGGTATGTCAAAGTGTCTGTATCTCCTGATTTTCTTGGATTTTCTCAATTATTCTTAGATTGCTTAGCTTCGGATTGTTCTTTTTTGGATCTCTGTTTCGCAAATCTCCGTTTTCCGAATTGTAATCCGTTTCAGAAGCTAAGAACCTCGACTTTGCCGGAGTCCAGCTGGTACCTTGCGCCGACGATCATGAGTTTGTCGGATGCCAGCGCCTGCTGGATCGCTTCGGATTGTTCCACCAAGAGTTCGATGGTGCGCGCGATGTGCACGCGTTCGAAATCCTCGCTGGATTCCAATTCCGACTCGTGCGCCTGCCAGATTGAGAAACCGACGGTGCGCATCATGAGCGAATCCGAAGCGCAGATGCGTTCGTCGATGTCGGCAATGCTGTCGGCGGCCATCAGCGAATCCTCGGCATCGGCGGTCAGTTTGTGCAGTAACGCCTCGTAATCCTTGGAAGCTTGCTTGATCGCACCGCAATTCTGGTGGCCGAGCACCACCAGCAAACGTACGCCGAGCACGGTCACCGCGTATTCCAGGGATGCAAGCACGGCTTCGTCGATGATTTGACCGGCCGTGCGAACCGTGAACAGGTCGCCAAGACCGGAATCGAAAATAATATCCGGGCTTACCCGCGCGTCGGAGCAGCTCAGTACGGCCGCTTCCGGTGCGTGTGTGTCTACAAGTGCTGCGCGTGCTTCGGCGCCACGATTCGGATGTTCCGGTTTGCCTTCCGCAAACCTGCGATTGCCTGCCAGCATGCGGCTCCATGCGCCGCTTGCCGTACCTTCGACCTCGTTCTGGTCTACAAACAGTTCGTCTGCCATTGACTCCACCCCTCATTGTTCAGGCTAGCCAACATCATACGTTTTGGTCTGACCGTTCGCTGGGAAATAGAGCGATATCTCGCTTATGTATGGCAGATTTCGTGTTCTGTCCGGTGATATTTCGCTTATGTATGGCAGTCCCAAAGGTGAAAAACCGGAAAAATGTACCCCCGAAGTGGGTTTTTCGCATGATGGTCTGCCATATATAAGCGAGAAGGCTCATGACAAGGCTCCGATTCTGCCATATATAAGGCAGATATGGGTATGAAAAAGGGTCCCCGATCGGCAGTGCGAACGGGGACCCTGAAAGAAACTGGCTACAATCAGCCGGTGTTCTGCAGGCCTGCTGCGACACCGGACACGGTGCACAGGATCAGGTAGGTGTAGTTCTCCTTCTGTCCGTGCGTGAGCTCTTCCTTGTCCACGCGCTTGCGTAGCGAGCCGAGGGCGAGCACCTGAGTGGCGGACAGCGCATCCACGTACGGCGAGCGGATGCGGATGGCCTGGCCGAGCACGTGGCGGTGCTGCAGAGGCCACTTGTCGCCTACGATCTCGAGCACCCACTTGCGGGTGAGCTCCATCTCGTCGAGGACCTTCTTGTTGAGGTCTTCACGGTCTCCGAGGGCAAGGTACATCTTGGCGATGCGCTCGTCAGTCTTGGCCAGCGACATTTCGATGTTGTCGATGAACGTGGAGAACAGAGGCCATTCCTCATACGCTTGACGCAAGGTGTTCAAATCGCCGAACTGTTCGCACGCGGTGCCCAGGCCGTACCATGCGGCCAGATTGATGCGTGCCTGCGCCCAGGAGAAGATCCACGGAATGGTACGCAGATCGTCGAGGGACTTGGCTCCAAGGCCACGTTTGGCCGGACGGGAGCCGATCGGCAGCAGGCCGATTTCGGTCAGCGGCGTGACGGTGGAGAACCACGGTGCGAAGCCGTCGGTGTTCAGCAGGTCGAGGAAGCGGTTATGCGCGGCCTCGTCGAGCTTGTTGGCCATGTCGGCGTACTTGGCGGTCATGTCCGTATTGCGCTTCTCCACGCTTGGAGCGGACTGCAGCAGCGTTGCAGCCGCAACGGACTCGACGTGGCGGATGGCCAGTGCCGGGTTGCCGTAGCGTGCGAAGATGACCTCGCCCTGCTCAGTGAGCTTGAAGCGGCACTTTACGGAGCCGACCGGCTGTGCGAGTACGGCACGGTTAGCCGGGCCGCCGCCGCGGCCGACGGCACCACCGCGGCCATGGAACAGGGTCAGATCGATGTCATGCGATTCCGCCCACTTGGCGATGCGTTCCTGTGCGGAATGCAGGGCCAGGGTTGCGGAGGTCGGGCCGGCGTCCTTCGAGGAGTCGGAGTAGCCGAGCATGACTTCCATCTTGCCGCCGGTGGCCTTCAGACGAGCCTGGACCTCCGGAATCTTGATCATTTCCTCGAGTACGTCTACCGAGTTCTGCAGATCCTCAAGCTGTTCGAACAGCGGGATCACGTCGATGGTTGGAACATCCTTGGGATGGGAGAACGCCAGACGGTTCAGCTCGTACACGTCCCTGATGTTTTGGGCGCTCTTGGTGAAGGAGATGATGTAACGACGGGCGGCCTTGATGCCGTTGCGCTTCTGGATGGAACCAAGGGCGCGGAAGGTGTCGAGCACCTCGTGGGTCATCGGCTGCAGTTCGCCACGCTCACCGTGCAGACCATGTTCGCGGATATCCTCCAGCGCTCGGGAATGCACGACGGAGTGCTGGCGGAACTCCATCTCGACCATATGGAAGCCAAAGGTCTCTGCCTGCCAGATCAGATCCTGCAGCGGGCCGTAGGCGGAACGTTTGGCGTTGGCTTCGGCGAGGGAGCGCTGCACGACCTTCAGGTCGGCGATGTAATCCTCGCAGGAGTGGTACATGAGATCAGCATCGCGGTCGATGGTGGCCTTCAGACGATCGGCCATGACCAGCATGACGGCACGGTGCAGCTCCTTGGTGGAGATCAGTGCGGCCTTGTCGGTCAGGCGCTCGCTCATTTCCTTCTGATGGTTCCACAGGCTCTTGAGCTCGGCACTCGGCGGAGTGGTCTCAGCTTCCATCGTCAGGTTCTTGCCAACGCGGCGGGTCTCGATTTGCAACGCGCCCAGCACGTGGTCGCTGAACTTGCGGGCCACCTGACGGCTCACCTTGGCGGTGACATTCGGGTTGCCGTCACGGTCGGAGCCGATCCAGCTTCCCGGGTGGAAGAACGCCGGGCATACCGGCGGCACGAGGCCAGCCTTGTCTCCGAGGATCCAATCGTCGAAACGACGGTACACCTGTGGAATGGTATAGAACAACGTATTGTCGAAAATATCGAGAATGGTTTCAGATTCCTCAACCGGAGTCGGCTTCTTCAGTGCGATCGGAGAGGTGCGGAACAGCGCGTCAATCTCGTTGAAGAGTCGACGGGAGTTTTCCTTCTTGTCTGAACCGCCAAGCAGCTTGTGCGTTGCGAGCAGCTGGGAGATGCGACGGATTTTGCCTTCCACGGCTTTGCGGCGGGCTTCAGTCGGATGCGCGGTGAACACCGGATGGAACTCGAGCTGGTCGAGCAGTTCCTTGGCTTTGGCCGGACCCATTTCGTTAATGAGCTGGTGGTAGGCGCAGGTCATTTCGTTCACTGGGTCGACGGCTTGGGTGTCATCTACGGCGGCCTCACGGCTGTGCAGCACGGAGACACGGTAGTTCTCCTCGCATAGGTTGGCCAGATGGAAGTAGGTGGTGAAGGCGCGGGCCAGCAGTTGTGCCTCATGCACATCCGTTTTATCGATGATGTCGACGACCTTCTGCAGGTCATCCTGATTCGGATTCGTATCCGTCAGAATACCGGAGAAGCGTTCGGCGCTAGCGTTCAGTGCGTGTTCGCGCACTTCATCGAACTTGGCCAGCAGCTTTTCATCGAATTCGCCGAGCACCTCGCGAAGAATCTGCAAACACAGATCCATTTCCTCTTTGAGGGAAGCGGGAAGATCACGCTCCTCGGGGCCTTTGGTGCCGGTGCCGGACGAGACGATAGCTGCGTCGGCAGGCGTGATCTGTTCGTTTTCTATTGTCATCAGACCTCCTTCTCCAAACCATCGGGTTGCCCGGTCTGTCGGTCCTTCGCGGCACCTCCGCGATTGTTTTGGCCGTCTGTTGCGAGCCCACAGCCCTAAGTTCGGTCGGTAATGCACGCCCATTGTATGCTCGGCAAATCGACAGTTTGGTTACGGAAACACCGGAAATGTCCGCATCGTGGTCCGATGGTGTCCACAAAGTGAAATCGATGGAAATTTCGAAAATCCTCCGACCAGCCCACACGTTAGACCTGAACTTGTGAGCGCACAATACGAACATGAACATGAGACGAATTTCGATAGCGCGGAAAAAAGCGCTTCGGCCGTCAGCAAATTCCATACACACTCCATTCCGCTCGATATGGAAGATATCGAACGGGATTGGGACAAGCCGGTCGCTGAAGCGGGAATCGCAGCAAAAGCCAGCGTGATCGTACGCGTCGGCATGCTCGATCTCGGCGCGGGCACCGGAAGCTTCCGCGTACGCGAAATGATGCACCGCATCGCCTATCCGCTAGGCGTGCACGTGCGCGCCGACGTGAACCTCACCGACATCGAAGCCTCCTGCACCGACGGCAAAGACCGTATCACCGAAGTCGTCGACCTGCCAACCACCGGCGTCAACACGGAACGCATTTGGCTGCTCGAACACTTCGCTGACTGGTTCAACGTGAACCTCGGCAAAGGATCGATGTACCACAGCCAATCCGACGTGTCCGAAGGGCTTATGCAGCATCTCGACAAGCGTGATGCGTCGCAGGTGTCGGCTGACCTGTCGAAGCGTCTTCGCGAACGTCAGAAAGCCGAACAGAATCAGGAGGGATCTGATGATCCCGTGCTCGACGCGCTTGAAATGGTGACGGAACGCGCCGAAGTGACCGATACCACCGCGCAGCCGTTGCACTTGCGTGACATCGAAGCGGCAAGCGAGCAGCATAATCGCGGTGAACGTGAAGCCGAACGTGAAACCAAGCGTGAAACTGCCGGTACGGCCAACGTTACGTCAAGCGAATCGACCACGAAAAAAGCGCGCAAAAATCGCAATCACAAGCCGCCAAAAGGTCAATACGCCGAACATTTCGACCACGTCGGAAAAGAAGCGGACCAATCGCAAGGCATCACCGTTCGCCAAGCCCACGAACGACTCGACATGATCGAACGACGCAAACCCCTGTATTCGCCGGCGTTCGCGGGATTCGCCTCGGCCTGCGCCTGCGCATCCTTCGTGTTCCTGCTTGGTGGCGGTCCCTTCGACATGATCGGCGCGTTCATCGGCGCGGGACTTGGCCACTGGCTGCGCCGCCGCCTGTTCGCCCACCACCTCAACCAGTTCTTCGTGACGTTCGTATGCGTGGCCGTCGCGGCACTCGCCTGCACGGGCACCCTGCGATTGATTGGTATTTTCGAGCCCGTCGCATTGCAGCATGATACGGCTTACATCGGTGCCATGCTGTTTGTGATTCCTGGATTCCCGCTGATTACGGGTGGACTTGATATGGCGAAAATTGATTTTCCGTCAGGTATTCAGCGCGTTGCGTACGTGTTGTGCATTATTTTGATGGCGACGCTCGCAGGCTGGATGGTCGCTTCGATTGTGCATTTGAATCCGGAAGGATTCGAGCCGTTGGGACTCAATCCGGTTGTCAATTGCCTGTTGCGTTTCGTGTTCGCATTCATCGGCGTCTGGGGCTTCTCCACCATGTTCAACTCGCCGCAGCGCATGTGCCTTGTCGCCGCCACCATTGGCGCCATTACTGACACCTTGCGTTTGGAAATCGTTGACATGGGCGTTCCCGCCGAAGCCGGCGCATTCATCGGCGCACTGCTCGCAGGCCTGCTTGCCTCCGCATGGCGTTCTGCGGTTCATCGCAGCTGGCTCGCCCCGCATCTCGGCTACCCGCGCATCTGCCTGACCGTGCCGTCCATCGTGATCATGGTTCCCGGTTTGTACATGTATCAAGCCATGTTCCACCTCGGCCAATTCGACACCTTGAACGCCCTCGACTGGGCTTTCCGCGCGTTCATGGTGATTATCTGTCTGCCGATCGGCCTAGCCATGGCTCGCGTTATCACCGATAAGTCTTGGAGATACGATATTTGATCCGTTTCGGCATTTGGGCGCGTAAATGAGATAAATGCGATTGTCGCAATGTTCGACCGGTACATTGGGACAATCGCATATTTTTTCAGAAGAGATTCGAAAGAAATTCGTTTCGACAGAGATGTGAAGAAAGAGATTCGAAAGAAATTCGGCTAGCAATCTAAGAAGAGAGAATTCATGGTTACCAAAGATTTTTGGGTGCTGCTGGCGATGGTCATCTATTTTGTGGCCATGCTCACCATCGGCTTCATCTACTCCAAGCGGTCCAATTCCTCCACTCGTCAGTATTTCGCGGGTGGTCGAGGCGTTGGTCCATGGCTGACGGCATTGAGCGCCGAAGCCTCCGATATGAGCGGCTGGCTGCTCATGGGACTGCCGGGCGTCGCCTACTTCACCGGTGCCGCCGACCCGCTGTGGACGGCCCTCGGCCTGGCTCTTGGCACCTACCTCAACTGGAAGCTCGTCGCACGCCGTTTGCGCCGCTACTCCGTGGTGGCAGGTGACGCGATCACCATTCCGGACTTCTTCTCCAAACGATTCCATGACAAACGCAATATCGTCTCCACCATCGCGGCGCTGATCATCCTCGTATTTTTCTGTGTGTATGTCGGTAGCTGCTTCGTGACGGTCGGCAAACTTTTCTCGACCCTGTTCGGCTGGGACTACCACCTGACCATGGTGATCGGCGCTGCCATCGTGTTCGCCTACACCGTGATCGGAGGCTATCTTTCCGTGGTCGTGACCGACTTCATCCAAGGCTTGCTCATGTTCTTCGCGCTGGCAGTGGTGTTCATCGGTTCCGTCGCATCCGTCGGCGGCGTCGACAACACCGTCGCCTTCCTCAAAGGCATTCCAGGCTTCCTTGACGGCACGCAAATGGCCACGCCGATTCTGAACGATGCCGGCGAGCAGATTGTCAAGGCTGGCCAGGCCATGTTCGGCGCGCCTACCGAATACGGCGTGATCACCATGATTTCCATGCTTGCGTGGGGTCTTGGCTATTTCGGCATGCCGCAGGTGCTGGTGCGATTCCTGTCGATCCGCAGTTCCGAAGAGATCAAGAAGTCCCGTATCATCGCCACCACGTGGTGTGTGGTGTCGCTGGCGTGCGGCGTGTGCATCGGTTTGGTCGGCCGTGCGATGATGCCGACGCAGTTCGTCACGCAGTCCGCGGCGGAGAACATTTTCATCGTGGTTTCGCAGGCGCTGCTGCCGAGCTTCATGTGCGGCATCGTGGTGTCGGGCATTTTCGCCGCGTCCATGAGCTCGTCGTCGTCATACCTGATTATCGGCGCTTCCGCGGTCGGTGAGAATATTTTCCGCGGATTGCTCTATCGCAAGGCCACCGATCGTCAGGTGATGATGGTTGCGCGCATCACATTGCTGGTTATGTTCATTTTCGGCATTGTGGTTGCGTTCGATCAGAATTCGTCGATTTTCCAGGTTGTTTCGTATGCATGGGCCGGTTTGGGCGCTTCGTTCGGTCCGCTGATGCTCTGCTCGCTGTATTGGCGTCGTACCAATAAATTCGGTGCGATTGTGGGCATGCTTTCCGGTACTGCGACCGTGCTGATCTGGCATAATTTCATCAAGCCGCTTGGTGGTGTCTTCGCTATTTACGAGCTGCTTCCGGCGTTCATCATCTCGCTGCTGTTCATTGTGGTGGTGTCGCTGCTGACTCCGGCTCCCGATGCTGAAGTGCTGCACGAGTTCGATCATTATCTTGATGATCCCGATGACCGCAAGGTGGATGACGATTTGGTCGCAGCGGAAATCGCTTCCGGCGAAAAGCGCGCGAAAATCTAATCAAACATAATGTGGCACATGCCACTCAGACGAGACAAAGGCCGGATTGCACAATACGCAATCCGGCCTTTGTCGATGCTGAAACGCTGTTTAAAGCGTGATTATGGCGTTTCTGGAGCTTTAGTAGCGCATGCCCATGGCGTCGCGCACCTGCTCCAACGTTTCGTTGGCGATGGCGTTGGCCTTCTTGTTGCCTTCGGCGAGCACGTCGCGCACGTAATCCATATCCTTGGCGAGTTCCTCGCGACGGGCGCGATGCGGCTCAAGGAAGCTGTTCACCGATTCGATCACATACGCCTTCAGCGCGCCCGCACCGGAATCGCCGATCTCCTCGGCGATCTCCTTCGGATCGCGACCGGTGACCAAACCGGCGGTCGTCAGCAGTGCGGAAACCTGCGGACGTGCGATCGGATCGAACGTGATGCGGCGCTCGGAATCGGTCGGACTCTTCTTGATGAGCTTGGCGGTCTCCTGCGCTGTGGCGCCCAACATGATGGAATTGCCGTACGACTTGCTCATCTTGCGGCCATCCAAGCCTGGAATCTCCGGCGCTTCAGACAGAATCGCGGCCGGCTCGGGGAACACCGGATGCTTCTTGGCGTAGCGTTCGTTGAAACGACGCGCGATGGTGCGCGTGATCTCGACATGCGGCAGGTTATCCTTGCCGATCGGCACCACATTGGCCTTGCAGAACAGAATGTCGCATGCCTGATGCACCGGATAAGTCAGCAGCAGGCCGGTCAGCGCATGGCCGGAAGCTTCCATTTCCGACTTCACCGTAGGATTGCGATGCAGCTCGGCCTCAGTCACCAATGACAGGAACGGCAGCATCAGCTGGTTCTCCGCAGGAACGGCGGAATGCGTGAAAATCATGGTCTTTTCCGGATCGATGCCGGCAGCCATGTAGTCAAGCACCAAATTGAGCACATTGTCTTCGATGTGCGCGGTCGTGTCACGATCGGTGATCACCTGATAATCGGCGATGATGATATTCGAATTCACGCCGCGATTCTGCATGGCGACGCGCTCACGAATCGAACCAAAATAATGGCCGAGATGCAGACGTCCGGTCGGACGGTCGCCGGTCAGCATGGTGAACTTGCCCGGATTCTGTTCGATTGCGGCGAGCGTTGCGTCGGAACGCTTCTTCGCTGCGAGGAAGCTTGCGCTCATTTCATTGCCGACAGCGGTGATCTGCTGCTCCTGGGTTTCGTCCGTCATACGTGTCCTTTTCTTAAGAAAATCAGCGATTTTATCGTAAAAGTCTGAGCCGACAACGAAATATGGCACAGCAAGTGGTACTCTCTTGTTTGATGAATTGATAGCACAGTAATCCTCAGGGGGTCAGATGGGCCGCGGACGTCAGAAAGCCAAACAGCAGAAAATAGCCCGAAAGCTCAAGTACCTGACCACCGACACCGATTATGATGAGCTCGCCAAGGAGCTCGGTGCCCAGGAGCCTGGTTCGGGTTCTTTTGATCCTTTCGCCGATATCGAAGCAAAATATTCTCACGATGCGGACGCTGAAGATGAGATTTCTGAAGATGCTCAGGAGTCCGCGCAAACCGACGCCGAGGATGACCTCGACGAGTATGCAAAGTGGGCCGCAGAGGCGGCGGCGAAGGCCACGAGCGGAGAGTTCCCGGCAGCCAAGTCCGCCGCGCCGAAGCCACACAAGCCCATCCCGATGCCGATGCCCAGCGCACTGAAGCCGAAGAAGCAGGACTGATCGGCATATCAGGTACTTTGTGAAACCGCGATGCGGATATGCCTGCCAGGTGTATCCACATCGCGGTTTTGCTATGCGTTTTTGCGCCTGTGACGGTCTTCTCGCAGCCTGTCACACCAACGGCAGCAAGCTACTCAAATCGTCGCGTTCGCCAACGGCCGTGATGCGTCCTGCCTCCTTCTCCTCAGCCCAGCTGGTGATGCCCGTGGCGAGTCTCATCCACACGTCCGGTTCCAGTTCGATCACGTCCGGCGGTGTGAGATTATGCGGATCGGATGCCGGTCCGTCGAGAATCTTGATGGCACCCCACGGCGCGACACGAACTTCCACGCCCGCCCCGGGCGCTTTTTTCTCCAGCAGATGCAGCGAGTAGCGCACCGCCATCGCCCACAGTTGGCGTGGCAATCGTGGAGAGAATTCCAGACGGAAATCGCGGGCCGCGTCGGTATTTGCGGGAATATTGTCGGCGATCATGCGATGAGACGTTTGCAGCCATTGTGCAAATGCGTCATGCCCCTTATGCAGATCTTGTTCTCGAATAACAGCCATACGTGTTATTTTGCCGTTTGCGAGCGACTATGATGGGGTGTTGCAGACAACGTAGTCACAACTGAATAGGGGTGTGAAGAGAGGGAAAATACTTGCGATTCTTGACAGCGTTCGCAATGTTGTTGCATGTCGTTTGCATGTTGCTCGCAACGTTTTTGCAGCCGGTTTGCATTATTTCTGCAAACGAATGCTTGCTTGTAATTGCTTGAAATTTCATCTTTTTATGATTACGTAGTATGCTGTGTATGAGAACGTATGCATGATGTTACTTAGTGTTCATGCGGCCGCTAATGCAAGGACGCTGGGGTAAGGCATAATGTTCCTGGAGAGTAATCCGTCAAAGGGAGTCGATTAATGACTGAAATTACCGCACCGAAGTCCGCGGTCACCGCGGAGCAGTTCGCAGACGAGATCCGCGAGCAGCTGAAGTACACCCAGGGCGTCACCGTCGAGCAGGCCAAGCCGGCCGACGTGTACGTCGCCGCGTCCGCCGCAGTGCGCCGCCACCTCATGGATTCCTGGTTCAAGACCCAGTCCGACATGGTCAACGGCAACACCAAGGCAGTCGGCTACCTGTCCGCAGAATTCCTGATGGGCAAGCAGCTGCGCAACGCGCTGCTCAACGCCGGTCTGACCGAGCAGTTCGACGCCGCGGTCAAGGAACTCGGCTTCTCCGTGCAGGACGTCGTCGACGCCGAGCACGAGCCGGGCCTCGGCAACGGTGGCCTCGGCCGTCTGGCCGCCTGCTTCATCGATTCGCTCGCCTCGCTGGGCGTGCCGGCATTCGGTTATGGCATTCAGTACAAGTACGGCATCTTCGAGCAGAAGTTCGATGAAAACGGCAAGCAGATCGAAACCCCGGACTACTGGCTGACCAATGAAGAGCCGTGGGGACACATCGATTACAACCGCGACCAGAAGGTTTCCTTCGGCGGCGAAGTCGTTGAGGAAGATGGCAAGAAGGTATGGAAGCCGGCTTGGTCCGTGCGTGCGGTGCCGGTCGACTACATGGTTCCGGGCTACGCCTCCGGCCGTGTGAACACCCTGCGTCTGTGGACCGCCAAGAGCTACGACGAGTTCGACCTGCTCACCTTCAACAAGTCCGAGTACCTTGACGCCGTCAAGCCGCAGGTTGAAGCTGAGAACATCTCCAAGATCCTGTATCCGGAAGATTCCACCCCGCAGGGCAAGGCACTGCGTCTCGAGCAGCAGTACTTCTTCGTGTCCGCCTCCATCCACGACGCCATCCGCGTCTTCTACCCGGGTCAGGACAAGCCGGATCTGACCACCTTCGCGGACAAGATCACCTTCCAGCTCAACGACACCCACCCGGTCATCGGCATTCCGGAGCTCATGCGCGTCCTCATGGACGAGTACGGCTACGATTGGGACACCGCCTGGACCGTCACCAACAAGACCTTCAACTACACCTGCCACACCCTGCTTCCGGAAGCCCTGGAAGTGTGGCCGTCCAAGCTCATCGGCGAACTCCTGCCGCGTCACCTCGAAATCATCGAGAAGATCCAGGACCAGTTCGCAGCCGAGCTCAAGGCCAAGGGCGTCGACGAAGCCACCATCAAGGACATGGCCATCTACACCGGCGACTCCGTGCGCATGGCCTACCTGGCCACCTACGGCGGCTCCCACGTCAACGGCGTTGCCGAGCTGCACTCCCAGCTGCTCAAGGACGTCACCCTGAAGAACTTCTCCGACGTGTATCCGGACAAGTTCACCAACGTGACCAACGGCGTGACCCCTCGCCGCTTCGTCAAGCTCGCCAACCCGCGTCTGTCCGACCTCATCACCGAAGGCCTCGGCACCGACAAGTGGGTGAGCGACCTCGAACTGCTCAAGGGCCTCGAACCGCTCGCAGCCGATGACGAATTCGTCAAGAAGTTCGCCGCCGTCAAGCAGGCCAACAAGGTTGACTTCTCCAACTACGCCAAGCGCGAATACGGCTTCGACATCGACCCGAACACCATGATCAACACCATGGTCAAGCGTCTGCACGAATACAAGCGTCAGGCACTGAAGATCCTCGCCGTGATCGCACGCTACGCCGACATCAAGTCCGGCAGGATCGCCGCCGACGATGTCATGCCGCGCACCATCGTGTTCGGCGCCAAGGCCGCTCCGGGCTACTACCTCGCCAAGCAGACCATCCAGCTGATCAACAACGTCGCCCGCGTCATCAACAACGACCCGGATGTCAAGGGCAAGCTGAACGTCTACTTCCCGTGGAACTACAACGTGCGTCTCGCACAGCACCTCATCCCGGCAACCGACCTCGACGAGCAGATCTCCCAGGCCGGCAAGGAAGCCTCCGGTACCGGCAACATGAAGTTCGCTCTCAACGGCGCCATGACCGTCGGCACCCTCGACGGTGCCAACGTCGAAATCCGTGAGCGCGTCGGCGCTGAGAACTTCTTCCTCTTCGGCATGACCGTCGACGAGGTGGACGCCCTCTATGCCGAAGGCTACGATCCGAAGAAGTACTACGAGGCCGATCCTCGTCTCAAAGCCGCCATCGACATGGTCGCGGACGGCACCTTCTCCAACGGCGACAAGACCGTGTACGAAGACCTTGTCCACGATTGGCTCACCAAGGACTGGTTCATGACCCTCGCCGACTTCGGCGCCTACACCGCCATCCAGTCGGAAATCGAGGCCCTCTACGCCCAGCCGCTCGAATGGAACCGCAAGGCCCTCATCAACGTGGCGAACTCGGGCTACTTCAGCTCCGACCGCTCGATGGAGGATTACCTCGAGCGCATCTGGATGACCGGTCCGCTCGCAGACTGACGGAGCGTTATCTACGTTGTGGAAGGCTCGACGTATCTTCGTACGCTTGCGCCTTCCACGCCTTGTGATACTGCGCTCGTCATTACTTTCGCTTCGCACGGGCCATATGTGACGTGAATTATCGCGTGATGTATGACTCGTAGCGTTAGATAGGGCGTGATGACGAAGGGACGATTCCGTTTTGGAATCGTCCCTTTTCGTTTTCCAGGGCAAAACAAAAAGCCCTGCGCGTGGGGCGCAGGGCTTGAAAGAAAGAGAAATCAGGCAGCTTCTGGGGTGGCGGGAGCGACTTCGGCTTCGCCATCCTCGGTATCCTTGGTCAGGCCAAGATCGACAGGAGACGAGCTGTTCTCCCATGGCTCCTCCCACGGATCGTAATCCGGATTCTGCTGCTTGTACACATACAGACCGACGACACCGGCAAGCAAAGCTCCGAAGAGCAGTGCGAAGAACTTCCAACCGTTAGAAGACTTGTTCTCCATGACGGATCCTTTCCCAAATATCGGCGAACATTGGCTGACCTGCTCGTTCAAGCCAACTCTGTTCACTATATTAATTCCTTGAATGTGTTGATTGGGTGGATTTACGCGCCGGGGATTCACAAGAATGCAATCATTTGCAATGATTTCGCAGATTCGCGGATTCGCACGTTCCAGTAGGGTTGAAACATGGCTTATCAACGTTTCAGTCTGTTTCCCGATTCCCCGTCGTTCAAAGACTTCTTTTCTGCACGTTCCATGCGATACCGTTGGCGTAACGGCGATCCTGTGATCACCGTTACGATCATGGCGATATGCGTCGCGGTCTGGATTGTCGAAACACTATTGAAAATCGTCTGGCCGACCGGCTGCAACGCATTCGTCGGCTCAGGCGTATTCATGCCCGCGCTGGCGACTCACCGCCCATGGACCTTCATTACGTCAATGTTCCTGCACCAGCCGGCCTCCCTATGGCACATTCTTTTCAACATGCTGACCTTGTGGTGCGTCGGGCCTGTATTGGAACGCATGATGGGGCATCTGCCATATCTCGCGTTATACGTGCTGTCAGGACTCGGCGGAAGCGCCGGCATGATGGTCTGGGCACTGTTCTCGCAAGACGGTTGGCTGACATCCGCATACGGCGCTTCCGGCGCGCTATTCGGCCTGTTCGCGGCAATTCTGGTGGTATACCAGCGCATTGGCATCGACATTCGATCCATGCTGATCTGGATGCTCATCAACTTCCTGATGCCAATCATCACGCCGAACATCGCATGGCAGGCGCATGTCGGCGGATTCATCATCGGAGGAGTGTTCGCCTGGCTGTTGGTTTCCGGTCTGCATGCGTTGCGCGGCAAAAGTCTGCAGCAGCGCACGCTGATGTACGGCGTAATCATGTTGGCCGTGATTATTGCGATTGTCGTCGCATGCAATATGAGCAATCCACTTCGCGCAAACCCCCTTCTTGGCATGTTCTCCTAGTTGGCAGGAAGGAGAAAAACAGAGTTGGGGAATCGCAGACACACACTTATCCACAAATGTGGATAAGTGTGTGGATAAGTGAGGGTTGAGCTGTGGGTAAGTCGGGGATAACTCGGTGCATTATCCACAAGGATATTCACAAAATGGTGGATTCCCCGGCTTTTCAACGGTGGAAAATGTGGATAACCCGACTGTGCATAGTGGAAAAATGGGGAAAAACACCATCCTATATATTGTGGACGGTCATAAAACTGCCTACAAGATATAGACGCTATCCACATTCGTCCACAATAATCCACGACTTATCCACATCGTGTGAAACCAGAAAATCCCCAGAATGACGACGAATCAACACAACGAAATCAGGTACGTCACCAATGACAATCATGAATGACGAGACGCGCGAATTCGTGGCGATGCATCGCAACGAGGACGTGCGCGAACTGGCGTTGAAGGCCAAACGTGTGGAAGGGCTCGACCTGCCGTTGGCGCTCGACCAGATTGCCGGATGGCAGATCGCACGCAAAAAACTGCCACAATGGGCCTCCTGCGAGGGAATCGTATACCCTCCGCACATTTCCATGGAACAGTGCTCATCGCAGTTCACAGCCCAATACAAGTCAGAAATCGCACAAACCCTGCTCGCGCCGGCCGCAACCGTGCGCGCCAGAGTGTCCGATTCTGGAGAATCGGACAACCAAACCACGAAAAGTGAGCCACAGTTGTCCGATTCCGCCGAATCGGTCATGCAAACGGCAAAAAGTGCGTTCCAGTTGTCCGATTCTCCAGAATCGGACACGCAAGAGACTAAAACAGGCGTGCGGGTGTCCGATTCTTCAGAATCGGACACATTGGTGGCGAGAAGTTCGATGGTGGATCTGACGGGCGGATTCGGCGTGGACTTTTCGTATCTGGCGCGCGGATTCAGCCAAGCCACTTATGTGGAACGGCAGCGGCATCTGTGCGATCTGGCCGAACACAATATGGCCGCACTGGGACTCGACCAGGCGCGTATCGTGTGCGGCGACGGCGTGGAATACCTCAGGCAGATGGGTCCGGTGGACTTCATCTACCTTGATCCGGCCCGCCGCGACGAGCATGGATCGCGCACTTACGCGATCGAGGATTGCACGCCGAACGTGTTCGAATTGCGTGACCTGTTGCTCGCCAAATCGCAGTACACGCTGGTCAAGCTTTCGCCGATGTTGGATTGGCGCAAGGCGGTCGCCGATTTCGACGGGGCCGTACGCGAAGTGCATATCGTGGCCACCGGCAACGAATGCAAGGAACTGTTGCTGGTATTGGGTCAGCAGGTGCATGAGGAACCATCCGCGCCGTGCGTGTTCTGCGTGAACGACAATCAGCGGATCGACTATGATTCCGCCTCATATACGCAGGGCCTGCGCATTGGCGGCAAACCGCTGCCGGAGGCGAAAAACTACTTGTATGAGCCGAATGCGTCGATTATGAAGGCCGGTTGCTTCGATCTGGTGGAGGAACGATTCGGTGTGACGCAGGTCGGTCCAAGCAGTCACCTTTTCGTGTCGGCAACGCCGGTTGCCGATTTTCCCGGCAGAGGATTCGCGATTGAAGCGATCGGCGGCATGAATAAAAAGGATATAAAACGACTGCTGAATGGCACGAAACAGGCCAATATCGCGGTACGTAACTTCCCGCTTACCGCACCGCAGCTACGCAAGAAATTGAAGCTTGCCGACGGTGGTCCGGTCTATCTGTTCGGCACTACCATGCAAGGCTGCGATCATGTGCTGCTGCGCACGTCGAAAATCTGAAAAACAAACCGGAATCGAAAAAAGAAACAGGCGAACCGGGATTGGCAAGGCAGTCGCGAAAGACCGCGTACGTTTGCGAAAGAGCGTGAAACCTACGAAAAGATTGCGAGATAATCGTAAAAGGGCATGCGAAAAGGGCGTCTGACCGCACGTTGTACAGACGCCCTCAAATCGCAGGAAAGGCGAAACTACGCTTTAGCGCCACCACATGGTCATGATGAACCCGACCATGATGATCGCGAATGCGATGGCCAGATTCCACGCGCCGATGTTCGGAATCGGGTAGTCGGAAGTCAGGTAGTAGACGACCGCCCAGATCAGACCGATGATCATCAGCGCGCAGAACAGCGGCACGAACCAGCGTGGATTGGACTTGGTGCCCTTGATGGTTTCCTCCACGCGGCGGGTGTTCTCCGCCTGACGGTTCATCATGCGCTGCATCTGCGGGCTCAGGGAGTCCTTATCGGCGGTAGCGTTCAGCACCGCTTCGACGCGATCCATCGGAATGTCGTGATCGTCATCGTCGTCGGAATCAGCGGATTCGTCAGAAGTGGAATCGACGGTGGTTTCCTCAGCGGCATCCTGAACGGTTTCGTTGTTCTCTTCAACGGCAGCGGTGTCGTCCGTGGACTGCAGATCGTTCTGATCGTCCGCGGTGGTTTCGTGCAGCTCTTCGTCAGCCATCAGCATAGTCTCCTTTAATAGGCTAAAAGTCATAATAGTGGGTAGACTCGAAAGCGGCGAACTTACAGCGTAAAACTGTTCATAATCAGAGCAAATGCTTAATGGGAATCAGGAAGGTCCGCATGGCGAAGCACACCGGCAAGCACACCGCGAAACGGTCGAAAGCGGCCGGAGTGGCGGCATTCCTTGTGCTCATGTTCTCCGGATTCCTGCTCGCCACGAATCTGCGCGTGAACCGTTCCGTCGTGGTGACCAACGACACCGCCGAACTCGTGGAACAACGCGTGAAAAAAGTCAACTCCCTGCAGACGGAAGTCGACGCGCTCAGCTCCCGCGTGAACGATCTGAGCAAAACCCTGAACAGCCAGGACGACGCCGACCAGCAAGACAGCGAAAGCGCCGGCAACGGCACCATGCTGCCAGCGGTGGAAGGCCCCGGACTCGTGGTGACGCTCGACGATTCGCCACTCTGGGAAAACATGGTCGATTCCAGCGGCTCCACCTCCAACATCAACGATTACGTGGTGCACCAGCAAGACGTCGAAGCCGTGGTGAACGCGCTTTGGGCGGGCGGCGCGGAATCCATGATGATCATGGACCAGCGTGTGCTGTTCAATTCCGCAGTGCGCTGTTCCGGCAACGTGCTGCTTTTGCAGGGCAAAAAGTATTCGCCGCCATTCACCATTTCCGCGATCGGCCCGGTCGAGGCAATGAAAAAGGCGCTCGACAATTCGCAGGAAGTGACCATATACCGGCAGTACGTCAGCGCGTTCGGCTTGGGATGGCAGGTCGACGAAAAAGAAAAACTCCATTTCGACGCGACCGACGCATTGCAACAGCCGCTGCAATACGCGCAGGCGATGAACAACGAAACAGACGGATCGCAGCAAACGGACGAAACGCAGGAATCGCAAGAGGGGAAGTAACCGATGAAGCACGTGGCACCAAAACAGCGTCGCAAAAGCGTGGTCTGGACGATACTTGGCATCCTCGCCGAACTCATGCTGACCGCGGCGGCCGTCTGCGCGCTCTACATCGCATGGCAAATGTGGTGGACGGGCGTGCAGGCCGAACACAACCAAATCGAAACACGCCAATCCGTATCATGGTCCGACCCCGGACAATCCGACAGCGTCACCATTGCGCAAGCGCAGGAAGGCGACCCGCCAACGCAACCGCAAAGCGCACAGGAAGGCGAGCTCATCGCCCAGGTCTACATTCCGCGATTCGGCAGCCAATGGCAGCGCAACCTCGTTGAAGGCACCTCTCTCACCGAACTCAACAAGCACGGACTCGGCCACTACAAGGATTCGCAAATGCCTGGCCAAGTCGGCAATTTCGCCTTCGCAGGGCACCGCAACGGCTACGGACAGCCACTCGGCGACGTCGACAAACTGCAGGAAGGCGACCCGATCATCGTGCGCACGCAGGATTACTGGTACGTCTACCACTACACCAGCTACAAAATCGTGCTGCCGACCGACATCGAAGTGGTCGCCGCCAACCCCGAAAACCCCGGCGCGACGCCAACCAAACGCATGCTGACCATGACCACATGCGAACCGAAATACTCCACGCCGACACACCGCTGGATCAGCTACGCGGAATTCTCATACTGGGCGAAGGTGTCCGACGGCATCCCCCAGGAGCTCGCCTCCACCGACTCCAACGGCAAAGTCAAATTCGTCAACAACGAAAAATCGTCGATCGTCGCATCCGTCAGCTCACTCAAACCGTGGATTCTCGGCGCGCTCGCCGCATATGCGATCATCTTCCTTTCCGCGCTGGTGGCATGGCGTTGGCCGTATCTCGCCGACGTGCGCGCAGGACGCCGCGAAAAGCCGGAATTCAGCTTGTACGGCGGATTGATGCGATTGCAGCCGGGTGTGCTTCCGATTCGACTTGTGCTCATGGCGTTGCTGATTTTCGCGGCGGCCGCATCGTGCTTTGAATGGCTGTTCCCGTGGGCTGCGACGAATATTCCGGCATTGCAGGAAATGTCGAATTACACGGCCATATAAAGCTGTATTCAGGTGCCTTCCGGCGGTCTGCTGGCAGTTTTGCTGGCAGATGTGAAAGCGATTGCTGCGATTGCTGCGATCTGCGATTATCACGATTGCTGCGATTGCTGCGTGAGACGCGCGCCGCGTCACGACATGTTGCGCACGTACACTGCTATGCAAACGCAAATATTCGCGCAACGTAAGTATTCGAAGCATTCGAACGCCGACATTCCGACGTTGATAGGAGCATGATGACCGATTCCGCACGCATTTTGGTCGTGGATAATTACGATTCGTTCGTGTACACGATCGTCGGATATTTGAAGACGTTGGGTGCCACGGTGACGGTGGTGCGCAACGATGCGATCGACCCGGGCGAGACTGGTGTGATCGACGAATACGACGGCGTGCTTATTTCTCCCGGCCCGGGCGCTCCGGCCGATTCCGGTGCCAGCGAAGGCATGATTCGCCTGTGCGCGGAGCAGTCCAAGCCCATGTTCGGCGTGTGCCTCGGCATGCAGGCGCTGGCCGAAGTGTTCGGCGCGACCGTAAGCCACGCGCCGACCATCATGCACGGCAAAACCAGCTTGGTGGAGCATATCGACGATGAGATCTTCGAAGGCGTCGCCAATCCGATGACCGCCACCCGCTACCATTCGCTGGCCGTGGAGCCCGATTCCGTGCCGGAAGGGCTGGTGGTGACCGCGTGGACGCAGGGCGACCACATCGTGCAGGGCATCAAGCACTGCAGCAAGCCGATGTATGCGGTGCAGTTCCACCCCGAATCCGTGATGACGCAAGACGGCTACCGATTGCTTGCGAACTGGCTGAAGGTGTGCGGGCAGGAGAACGCGGTGGAGCGTTCCGCCGGATTGCAGCCGAAGGTCGCGGCCTGAAGGCGCGAAAACGTAAGGTGTAAACGCGAAAACGCGCGAAACGTAAGGACTGTAGGGAATCGCGGAATATGTGAACCGCGCGAAAAAATCGGGAACGAATCGCGGGAACGAATCGCGGGAAAACGTGAGTTTCGTAAAACGCAATCGCAATGATGAAGGCCCGGCTGGGGATTTCCAGTCGGGCCTTCATCGTGAATTATGGCGGTTATCGCGGTTGTGGTGATCGATCAGTTAGTGGTGCCTCCACTGGTGCTTCCGCCGGTGTTGCCGCCGTTGTTATTTCCGTCGGTGTTACCTCCGGGGTTGCCTTCATTGTTGGTGTTGGAGGATTTGGTGGTCAACGTGATCGTGGCTCCGCTGTCGGACTGGGTGCCGGCGGTTGGAGACATGTCCGTGACGGTGCCATCCTCCGGACCGGAAACCGTGACCTGGAAGCCGTAGCTTTCCAGCAAGCTCTTGGCATTCGCATAGCTCATGCCGACCACGCTGGGCACGCTGACCTGCTGTTTGCCGGTGGACACCCAAATCGTGACCGCGGTACCAGCCTCGACCGTGCTTCCGACACCCGGATCGACGCGGGTCACAGCGCCGGAAGCGATGGAATCGGAATACTCGTTTTCGATGGTGATTTGCGTCAGACCGGCCTGCTTGAGCTGCTCAATGGCCGAATCCTTCGGCTGTCCTATCAGATTGTCGGGAATCTTGGTCATGCCGGACGAAATGTACAGCGTGATGATCGTGCCCTTGGTTTGCTTCGAATTGGCCGCAGGATCGGTGCTTACCACCTTGTCTTTTTCGATGGATGCGTTGTCTACCGTGCGCACGTTGCCCACTTTGAAGCCGGCGGCCTCGAGAATGGACTTCGCGTCGTCCTGGCTCTTGTTCGACACATCCGGCACCGCGACCGACTGCGGGCCGGTGGAGAACCATACGGAAACCGTGGAGCCCTTGGCGACCTTCTTGCCGCCCGTCGGATTCTGCCTGGTGATGGTGCCCTTCGGCTTGCTCGAATCGGAATCCTCGCGGGCGTCGAGCTTCAGGCCTTTGGCCGCGAGCTGCTCTTCGACGCGCGCCTCGGAAACATTCGTCGTGGCGGTGAAATCAGGAACTTCCACCATGTCGGCGGCCGAGTCGCTCTTGTTCAGCATGAAGAACACACCCAGAATGACCAGCAGCGCCACCAGACCGCCCACCACGGAGCCGATGATGATCTGCTTCTTCTTACGCGCCTTAGCGGCCTCGGCACGCTGTTCCGCGCGGGTTTTTGTGGATATGCCGTTCTGTGGGTTCGGCACGGCCTCGAACTGGCCCGTAACGGGATTGAACGCCTGCGTCGCGGCGGTTTCACCGGCAGGAGTCATGGCCACGGTGTTCGCGTCCATTTCGGCCTGCTTGCGTGCCTTCATATTGGTCAGATCGGTCAACGGATTGAACGCGGCCGCCATCGGCACGCCGCCGTTCATGAACGTCAACAAATCGTTCTTGAATTCGGAAGCCGTGGCGTAACGGTTCTGACGATCCTTCGCCATCGCCTTCGCGCAAATCGAATCCCACATCTTCGGCAAGCCGGGAACGACTGAACTTGGGGGAGTGGCGACCTCCGAAACATGCTGGTAGGCGATCGCAACCGCGGAATCGCCGGTAAACGGCGGCCTTCCGGTAAGCATTTCATACAGCACGCAGCCTGCGGAATACAGGTCGGAACGCATGTCGACGCTTTCGCCGCGCGCCTGCTCGGGAGACAGGTATTGCGCGGTGCCGACCACACCCTGCGACTGCGTCATCGTGGCGGCGGAATCGTCGAGCGCGCGGGCGATGCCGAAGTCCATGACCTTGACCACGCCCTGCTCGGAAATCATGATGTTGCCGGGCTTGATGTCGCGGTGGATGATGCCCATGCGATGCGAATACTCAAGCGCGTTGAGCACGCCCATCATCACCTGTTCGGCGTCGCGCTGGCTCAGAGCGCCATTCACTTTGAGAATGTCGCGCAAGGTCTGGCCCTTGACATATTCCATCACCAGATACGGCAGATGTTCGGTCTGGCCGGTTTCCGTGGCGACGACCTCTTCGCCCGAATCGTAGATGTTCACGATATTCGGATTGTTCATCTGCGCCACGGAATGGGCTTCGCGACGGAAACGCTCAAGGAAGATCTTGTCGTTGGCGAAGTCGGCGCGCATGATCTTGACCGCGACGGTACGCCCAAGGCGCGTATCGAGCGCCACGTGCACTTCGGCCATGCCGCCACGGCCGACCAGTTGGCCGAGCTGGTAACGTCCACCAGCCAAAGAGGTAGGCATGTTGATGTTCATCCCTGTTCCTTCCCATCAGTGCTCAAGGAGATATGAGGTCTGCTGACCACGCGTCGCGGAAGTCTTCCGCCTGTAGGCACCACCATCGTGTCAGCCAATTGTGTCTGCTGGTCGAGCAGACGGCGTTCGATGCGGGACAACGTGCGCGACACCGTCAACGCGTCCTTCGGACGGTCAAGCGGGTCTTTGGACAGCATCGACATGACGAATTCACGCAGCTGCACGTCGACGGAGTCTGGCAGCGGCGGAACCGGATTGTTGACATGTGCTGCGGCGATGTCGACCGGCGTGGCACCCGTGAACGGACGATGCCCGCACAGGCCCTCGTAGGCGACGATGCCAAGCGAATAGATATCGGATTGAGGCGTGGCATGCTGGCCCTGCGCCTGCTCCGGGGAAATGTACTGTGCGGTGCCCACCACCATGCCGTCCTGCGTGATCTGCTCCTGATTGGTGGAGTAGGAGACGCCGAAATCGGTGATTTTCACCTCGCCGGAATCGGACACCATGATGTTCGCAGGCTTCACGTCGCGGTGGATCACGCCATGCGAATGCGCGACGAACAGGCCACGCGCGGTCTGGATGAGAATCGGCAGCAGACGGGTCGGTTCCATCGGGCCGTTCTGCTCGTGGAACAGGTCGGCCAGCGACTTGCTGGGCACGTACTCCATAACGAGGAAGCCGATGCCGTCATGTTCGTAATATTCGAACAACGCAGCGATATTCGGGTGTGCAAGATTGGCGGAATTATGCGCTTCCGCACGCAGGCGAAGCAGCTTGGCCTCCTGCGTGACGCCCAAGTCGCCGCGCAACGCCTTAATGGCCACGGGACGACCCAACTGGATATCATAGCCTTTCCATACTTCGCCCATGCCACCCTGGGCCAGACGGGCATCCAACCTGTAGCGTCGGTGGATGAGCTGTCCTTCAATCAGTTTCACTCTGCCAGCGCCTCCTGCATCATCGCCTTCATAATCGGACCCGCCGCGAACGAGCCATACAAATCCACATTGTGCACCACCACGGCAACAGCGATCTTCGGATCGTCCGCCGGGGCGAAGCCGACCACCCAGCCGTCGATGGACGTATTGCCGTCACCGATCTGCGCGGTGCCGGTTTTCGCAGCCACCTGCACGCCGTCGATGGCCAGATTCGGGTTCTCCTTGGTGACCACCGCCTCCATCATCTGCGTGAGCTTGTTGGCGGTGCCCGAACTGAACGCGCGGCTCATCACCTGCGGCTTGGTCTGCGAAATAACAGACAGGTCGGAGGAACGCACGCGATCCACCAGCGTCGGCTGCATGACCTTGCCCCCGTTCGCCACGGCGGCCGCCACCAGCGCGTTCTGCAGCGGAGTCACCACGGTGTCTCCTTGGCCGATGGACGCCAAAGCGAGCTTGTCGTCGGTCGTGTCGGTCGGGAACTTCGACGCCACGCTCATCCACGGCGTGCCCGTGGAATCGGATCCGTCAACCGTGATCGGACTGTCGAAACCAAGCTTCTTGGCCATGGACGACACCTTGTCATCGCTCAAAGCCACGCCCAGCTGGGCGAACGCGGTGTTCGACGAATACGCCATCGCGTCTTCCAACGTGATCTTGCCGTCCGAACCGTCGGCCTGCGACACCGCGTTCGTCAACTGCGTGGCCGTGCCCGGAAGCGTATAGCTCGATCCGGCCGGAATCTCGGTGTCGGTCTGGTATTCGCCGGTTTCCAGCGCGGCCGCCGCCACCACCGTTTTGAACGTGGATCCCGGAGGATACAGCTGCGAGGTGGCACGGTTGAGCATCGGATTCGACTCGTCTTGCGAAAGCGTGGAATAATTGCCGTTCGCTTCGGACGTGTCGTGGCTCGCCAGCTGGTTCGGGTCGTAGCTTGGCGTGCTTGCCATGGCGAGAATACGACCGGTTTTCACTTCGATGGCCACGGCCGCGCCGTCATTGTTGGCAAGACCGTTGTAGGCGGCCTGCTGGATTTTCGGATCAATGGACGTTTCGATGGTCGCGCCCTTGTTTTCCTGGCCGGTGAACAGCGATTTGAACCGCTGCCACATCAGTTGGTCGGATTGGCCCGACAGCAGCGAGCTACGCGACGCTTCGATACCGTTCCAGCCGCGTTGGCTGATCGAGAAGAAGCCGGTGACCGGCGCGTACAGTTCGCCGGCGGTATAGGAACGCTGGTAGGAGAACGCGTCGTTCGACGGGTCGGATTTAGCGATGACGGAGCCGTCCGAAGCGAGGATCGCACCGCGCGGAGCGCCATATTCGTGGTAGAGGGCGCGGGTGTTGCGCGGGTCGTTGTTGAGCTGGTTCGCGCGAATCGCCGTGATGATGGTGGTGGACATGCCCAGGATGACGAACAGCGCCACCACGATGGTGAAGAGTTGGCGGAGTGACTTATTCATGCTTGGCTCCCCTCTGACATGCTGTCCGATACGTTCGGCGTGCCCGATGGGGGAGCGGGTGGTACGACTGGCGTGCCTGATGGGGGAGCGGGTGGTACGACTGGCGTGCCTGAAATCGGCGTCTCCGTGGAGATGATTTCAGTGGCTTGCGCGGAGGCCTGCGCGGAGGCCACGCTTCTGCGGGCGCGGCTCTGCTTGCGGGCGCGCAGCGCCTGCATCGCCTCATATTGGAACGTGTCGCTATCGATATCGGATTCGGGTTTGTTCGCCGAGTTGGAAATCACCACTAGGAGTGCTGCCAACATGTAATTCGCTATGAGTGAGGATCCGCCGGCGGCCATGTACGGAAGAGTCAAACCCGTAAGTGGGATGACTAACGTGATGCCTCCCACCACGGTGAACACCTGGAAGGCCATGGTGAACACGAGGCCCGATGCGAGAAGCTTGCCGAACCCATCCTTGATTTTCATCGCAGTGATCATCCCGGCGGCGATGATGAGCAGATAGAGCATCAGAATGGCCATCAGACCGGTGAGGCCCAGCTCTTCGCCAAGTGCCGCGTAGATGTAGTCGGAGTTGGCGATCGGAGTGAGCGACGGGTGACCTTGCCCAAGGCCGGTGCCCATCAAGCCGCCTGATGCCAGGCCGAAAATACCCGTGACGAGCTGGTAGGATCCGCCGTACTCCTTGTTGTACTGCGCCGAGTCGAACGGGTGCAGCCAGGCGTCGACGCGCGCGCCGACATGGCTGAAAATATTGGCCGCGGCGAACGCGCCCACGGCGAACGCGATGAAACCAATCACAATCCAACTGGTGCGCCCCGTGGCCACGTACAACATGGACACGAACATGGCGAAGAACATCAACGACGTGCCCAAATCATGCTGCACGACCAGCACGCCCATCGACACGATCCACACCACGATGATAGGCCCAAGATCCTTGATGCGCGGCAGCTGCAGGCCCAGCACCTTCTTGCCACCGACCGCCAGCTGGTCGCGGTGGTCATACAGGTAGGAGGCGAAGAAAAACGCGAGGAACAGCTTCGCGAACTCGCTTGGCTGGAACGATCCCAAACCGGGAATCTTCACCCAAATGCGCGCGCCATACTGTTCGGAACCGATCACCGGAAGCATCGGTGACAGCAGCAACACCAAACCGATCACCATGCTGACGTACGAGAACCGCCTCAGCACACGGTAATCCTTCATGAAGATCACCAGCAGATTCGCCAAAACCAGCGCTATCGACAGCCAAAGCAACTGTTTGAACGCGACGGACGTGTTCGAATCCTGGTCGATGCGGGCGATCATCATGATGCCGGTGCCAGTCAGCACCATCACACAACACATGATCGCCTGGTTGGCATACGGCTGGAAACGCAGCGGCAATCCCCAGGAAGTCAGGAACAATGCGCCGACAAAAGCGAGCATCCACAAATAATTCTGCGGAAAACCGCCGGTGGTGCGTTCGAACATCTGGAAGAACGCGACGCCGCAAATCAGCATGCTGAACAGCAGCAGGCCGAATTGCTTCAGACGGGTTGCCATCATGACTGGTCACCGCCTGACTTGTTTGCCGAAGCGTCGTCCGATTTGTCTGATTTGCCCGACGACTTGTCGGAAGTCGTACCAGAGGATTTGTTGTCGGATTCGCCGTTTGCCTTGTCTTGTTCCTTCTGCGCGGCTTCGTCCTGCTGTTGCTTCAACTGCTTTTTGATCAGTCGCGTATGCGTTTTCGCCTCGCCGTACGTGTCGAAGGAAATGCCCTGCGCAAGCTGTTCCTGCCAGCTTGGCGGCAGTTCGCTCGTCTTCATATGGGTGTCGGTGACGGCGTGCGACAGCTGGAAGCCGAACAGGCTTGTCGGCACGCCTTGGAAAATCGCCACTTCGCCGTTGTCGTCGCCGATGTAGTACTTGGTTTGGCTCCAACGGTAGGTTGCGAACGCGCCGCCCGCCAGTCCCAGCAGTACCACGATGGTGACGATGATGGCGATCACACGGTTGCGTCGGGTGCGCGTGCGCTTCGTTTTGCGCTGCTCGATATGCTCGTTGCGGATGGCTTTGGCGACTTCCGGATCGTTCGGATCGGCGGAAATGCGGCCGTCGTCCTTCTGTACGACGGGGATTTCACCGGTGTCGGGATTGGTGCGGTCGCCGTTCTCCTCGCGTACCGTGGACGGTTGCGCCACGCGCTGTTCCGGAGGATTGTCGTCCTCGTTGGGATTCTTGCCGTTGCGCAGTGCGGCGGCACGGGCGGCCGGCGACTTCTTGCCCTCGCGCAGTGCGGGAGCGGATGCGACCGGCTCGTTGATGATGTCGGCGATCGGCTCAAGGCTTGCGCTGGCCGCGCCGCCAACCAATGGCGTCTGATGCGGCAGATCGAACGCGTCCGCGTCAAGGGCGAGCGTCGCGTCGGCGATGACCGCGGTGACGTTGTCGGTGCTGCCGGCACGAAGCGCCATCGAAACCAGCTGTTGCGCGCACTCCTCCTGATCGGAGCAGGCGGACAGCACCTCCTGCAATGTGGAATCCTCAAGCACGCCGCACAAACCGTCGGAGCAGAGCAGCCAGCGGTCGGCCGGATGTGCCTTGCGTATGGCGATGTCCGGACTCGAATCGATATCGAAATCACCCAGAACGCGCATCACGACGTTGCGCTGCGGATGGTTGCGCGCCTCGGCCTCGCTGATGCGGCCGGTGTCGATCAGATGCTGCACGTAGCTGTGGTCGGACGTCATGCGGATCAGACGGCCGTCATGCAGCAGATATGCGCGGGAATCGCCGATATGCGCCAAAACCCAATATCCGGCCACCAATGCGACCGACGTGACGGTGGTGCCCATGCCCGCGAGACGACGTTCGCGCTTCGCTTTGCCAACGATCGCGTCATGCGCGGCCATAACCGAGGTTTCCATCATGTGGGCGATAATCTGGACATCGCCCTGCACGTTGTCTTGCTCGATATGCGCCAATGAACGGATGGCGATGGTGGAGGCGGTGTCGCCTCCCGCATGGCCTCCCATGCCATCGCAGATGGCGATCAGATGCTCGCCGGCGAACGCGGAATCCTGGTTGTTGGAACGTACGGTACCCACATCGGAAACGACGGTGGAATACATGAACAGCGGTTGTGAAGCGGGAGAAGTCGGCAAACGGGTCACCTCAATTCAAAGGTGGTTGCGCCAATGCGTACGGGAACGCGCGATCCGAGAATCATCGGAGCGTTCAGACGCTGCTGGTTGACCACAGTGCCGTTGGTGGAACCCAGGTCTTCGATGGCCCACTTGCCGGTGGCGGGATCCGTATAGACGCGCGCATGGTGGGACGAGACGAATTCGTCGTCCAGAACCACGGTGTTCGAAGCGGAACGGCCAAGCGTGATGGTGTTGCCGGACAAAGGGACGGAACTGCCGGCAAGGGGGCCATCGATGATGACCAGCAAGGTGGGTTTGGCGCTTGATGTGGCGCTGACGACTGGTGCCGGGACGGCCACGGGCGCGGGCGCTTCGACGGCCTTGCGCGCGCGACGCTCCTTACGGCGATGAGCCCGCGACTTGCGCGGGCTGAGCGTTTCCACATCCCTGTACAGCGAACGCACCGTACAGGCCACGAAGATCCAGAGCAGTACGAGGAAGCCGTACTTGAGGATCGCGAAAGTAAGTTCAGTGAGCATAGAGGCAACTCCCGAGGTTGGGGTTGGTTACTCCTGATCCTGCGAAGAGGCCCAATACAGGATTCGGGTGCGGCCGATGGTGATCGTGTTGCCGTCGAGCAACGTGGCCGCCTCGACATGATGGCCTTCGACATACATGCCGTTGGTGGAGCCCAGATCGCGTGCGATGACGGTGTTGCCGTTGTCGGTGATGTCGATCTGCATGTGGCGGCGGGAGATGCCCGGATCGTCGATCACGATATCGCAGTCGGATCCGCGGCCGATGATGGTCTTGCTTTCCGTGAGCAGATACTGGTGTTCGCCGATTTCCAGCATCGGGCAGTCTTCGGTCTGCGCGTCGGTGGTGACGGGCACGGTATTGCCTTGCACGGATTCGCTCGTCAGCTTGAAATTGCTCTTGGTGAGGTCAAGGTCCTCTTCGAAGATCACCACGACCGGACCGACGAACGCGTAATGCTGGTCCTTCGCGTACTGGGTGAGGTTGTCGGCCAGCTCATTGGCCAACGCTTCCGCGCCCCATTCGACGATGTTGTTGAAATCCGGCGTGCTCAGCTTGAAACGGTACTCATTCGGCGCCACGGTACGGTCTCGCGTGACGGGCATGGCCTCTTTGTCAATCTCACGTTCCAGAGCGCTGGAAAGGTCGACGGGCTGCAGGTCCTTGGACCCGAACTTGGCGAAAACCCCGTTGACGGCGCCTTCCACGCTTTTCTCAAATCGGTCGAGAACACTCATGCTTGTCCCTTTCTATCCTCACCCATCCTACGCGGTAGAGCGCCGAGCGCCAATTCGTAAGTCCTTTAATTGCAAAAATTTCATGCATAAATCCATCCCCAGCATCATTTAGGGGGTATTTATCCGCGAATATGACTACCTTCGCCCCCGATTTCCACGATGCACGAATTCACGGAAGGTGGAATTGGGATGGTGCTAGGTTGGGAGCATGACAGATGCGATTCGACAGTTCCCCCGTAAAAAAGCACGTACCTTGCGATTTTCCTGCGGCGCTCCGCGTTCGGCGCGCGTGATTGCAGACGGCTCCCGCGCGCTGTTCCTGCGTTCCGACGGTCCGGAAGACACCGTCACCTCGCTGTGGATGAGCGTGATCGACGAAGACGGCAACATCGGTGAGATTCCGCTCGCCGATCCGCGCGTATTGCTTGCCGACGCCGACGCGGAAGACGTTCCGGCGGAAGAGAAGGCGCGACGCGAACGTGCACGCGAAGGCGGATCCGGCATCGTCTCGTATTGCGTCGACGGTGCCGGCAACCGCGTGACCTTCACCATCAACGGGCAGCTTTTCCTCACCGACCTTACGGCGGGCGCGACGCGAGCCATCACGATAGAGGAAGATGAACTCAAACCGGTGCTGAACCCGCGCATCAGTCCCGACGGACGGCACATCATGTACACCACCGGCACGTATCTGGTGGACGTGGATCTCGCCAACGATGAAGAAACCGGCGACGCGATTTCGGTGGTCGCCTCGGCACCGCAGAACGGCGAATGGAAAATCGGCTTGGCGGAATTCGCCGCAGGCGAAGAAATGGACCGCTACGACGGCTTCTGGTGGTCACCCGACTCCAAATACGTGCTCTTCGAAACCTACGACGAATCCCCCGAACCGATCTGGCATCTGTCGGACCCCGCGAATCCAACCAATCCGGCGCAAGCCAACCGCTATCCGCAAGCGTTGACCGCCAATGCCGACGTGCGGCTGACCCTGCTGGAACTCGGCTACGACAGTGACAACTGCTGCTACGGGGCAATCGCCAACGAAGTGCAGTGGGACCATGAATCCTACGAATATCTGGCCGCCGTAAGCTGGAGTGAAGGCCACGATCCGATCATCCTTGTGCAAGACCGCCTCCAGCAGCACGATCAGGTGCTCGCCATCCATGTAGGCGAGCCGATCGCCACCATGCGTGACGCGGAAAACGGCTTCACCGACGACAATGGCGACGAGGTCGAAACCTTCTCCATCGCCATTCCCGAATACGCGGAAGGCGAACGCCCCGGCACCACGCGCGTGCTTGAGGAACACGGCAACGACTACTGGCTCGACCTCATCCACGGCACCCCTGCATTCACTCCGGATGGACGCTTGATCTGCGCGATGAACGACATGGACGTCGATACGAACCGACTCACCGTTGATGGTACGCCCTTCACTCCGGCCGGACTGCAGGTGCGCGAAGTGCTCGACGTGACCGACGACGACGTGCTGTGCGTGGTGCAGCGCACCCCTGAAATCCTGCCGGAAAGCGACCTGCCGTTCCTCTGGCAGTCGAATGCCTCCGACCATGACGCCCGCAGCTTCGACGTGGTGTCGATCCGCTATGACGGCACATGGGAACCCCTCACCTACGCGCCCGGCCAGTGGAGCATGTCTCGCGCCGGCAACGGCTGCGTGGTGACCGGACGGGGCATGGACGACGCAACCGTGCAAATGCAGCATTGCATGAACATCGCCACAACCGACGAAAATGGTACGGACGTGGCGTCAATGGTGGTCGCACCAATCGAAAACCATGCCGAAACCCCCGGATTCACGCCGAACGTGCACTTCACCCGACTCGGCGAACGTGGGCTGTACACGGCGATCGTGCTGCCCTCATCCGATAGTGAATACGCGCACGAAGCCATCCTGCCGGTACTCATGAAACCCTACGGAGGCCCCGGCTTCCAACAGGTCATCGAAAGTCAATCCTTCTATTGGGACGCGCAATGGTGGGCCGACCAAGGCTACATCGTGGTCACCACCGACGGACGCGGCACCACCGGACGCGGCCCGCAATGGGACCGCGCCATCTACGAAACCATGAAATCCGTAACGCTCGAAGACCAGATCGACGCCGTGCGCGCGTTGCCGGAAGCGTTGGAAGCGCTGGCTGGCGAGAATGCGGCAGCCAACGTTCCGCAACCCGATCTCAGCCGCGTCGCCATGATCGGCTGGTCGTACGGCGGATTCCTCTCCGCGCTCGCCGTGTTGGAGGCGCCGGAGACGTTCGCCGCGGCCTGCGCGGGCGCGCCTCCGACCGACTGGACGCTGTACGACACGCATTACACCGAACGCTATCTCGGCCTTGACTCGGCCGTGTACGAACGCAACAGCATCATCGCCGACGCGCCGCAGCTTGATCGCCCGCTCATGCTCATCCACGGGTTCGCCGACGACAATGTGACGATCGCGCACAGCCTGCGCCTGAGCCAGGCGCTGATGGCAACCGGACGTAAGCACACGTTCCTGCCGCTGACCGGCATCACGCACATGACCAACGACGAGACGGTTGCCGAAAATCTGCTGATCCTGCAGCGCGATTTCCTTGCGGAAGCGTTGGGGTGACGGCACCGTGACGACAGTGCAGTAACGGTAACGGCAACATCGCAAACGAAAGTGCTGCAAAGCGCCGTAGGAAGACAAAACGCGTTCCCCTGCGACTCCCGGACTGCCAAGCATCCGAACGTCGTGGGCGAACGCGTTCCCTTCTCGAATGCCAACATAAAACAGGCGAAAACGACTTCGCAAGCGAGGGGGTACCACATTTGTGTACCCCCCCCCCAAAAAAAATCTGGGCTTGAAAAAGACGGAAATCGGTGGATCGGGCTCGTCCCAACCCTGATCCGCAGCTATGGTCAAACCTGCACTTGTTCAAGCAAACCGGGCGAATCGTCGATGACGGTCACCGGAATGTACGCAAACAACGTCCAACTGCCGTCCTGCGCAGACGTGGTGAGCGTGCCCTGATACGATTCGAGCTGCTTCTTGAACGAGGCGAGCCCGTGGCCGCCCGGTAGTTCGTCATCGCGCTCGTCAGCTCCAGCCATGTCCTCTTTCATGGGATTGATTTGCGTGATTTCGATGGCATTCGGCCGGAGCATCACCGAAAGATCGACCTTGCTTCCCGGAGCGGCATGGCGTGCGATATTCGCATAGATCTCGCGCAGCAGATTATTGGCAAGTTCGGCGATTGCTTGCGATGCGCTCGGCTTGCCGCCCGCGCAGTGCCGGATGGACGTGATATTGAAGCCAAGCTTGCGCAAGCGACGATCGCCGTCATCCAGTGTTGCTCGCAGCAGATTGGCCAACGCTTCGCCGTCGGCGTCGCCGGGGAGAGTGGTGGCGTCCATATTCAATTCGTCGATGACGCGATGCACGTTCGTCAATGCGGAAAGAATATATTCGTTGATTTGACGCCAGTCTTCGGCATCGGCTGTTGTGGTTGCCGTAGTTGTGGTTGCGTTGGCAGGGTCAGCAGCGACGCCAGGGCCGCTAGAGTTGCCACCGATATGCCGTTGCGCCACAAACGACGCCGCTGACAAATCGCCCGTCACCGCATCGTGAATGGCATCGGCAATGCGTGCGCGGCTTTCCAATTCCTGCAGACGATTCTTGTTCTGCGCCGCTTCGAAGCTTTTCTGCGTTGTTTTTTCGCTCCAACTCAACGTCCGACCAAGCAGTAGCACCATGGCATACATGCTGACCATGGCGACGGGGTTGGTATTTGGGTCAGGGGGGTCAATCAGCAGAATGTTAACAACGTAATATATGAGTAACGTTGCCACGATAATGGCATTAGTGCTGTATGCGAGCATGCCATAGGCGTAAAGCTGCGCGGGAAGAGAATTTCCCAAATGCGCGTAGGGAGTAAACAGATCGCCTATGGAGGCAATCACGAGAATCGCCACCGATGTACTTTTCAGAAACAGCGGAGACAGTACGAGCGCCGTAACCAGCATCGCAACCCATATCACGCCAAATATGTCGGTAGGAGGCTCGTAGCAAACGCCGTATATGGTCCATGCAAGCACGATCAGCATAATGGCGAAACGGATTGGATGCCACAGGTTCGGATGCTGCGTGCGCATACGGTTGCGCCACGCAATGTACTGAGTTGCGGGTTTAGAGCGCATTGGACCTCACCCACAGTGCCACTGCCTGACGCGAGGTCTTGCAGTTGAGTTTTCTTAAAATACTTTGCATATGTTTGCGGATGGTGGCTTCGGAAATCCCCAAACGCTCGGCGATGTCCCGGTCAAGCATGCCCTCCGCGCACAAGGAAATAATCTGCTCCTCACGAACGGTAAGCGCGGGAGTGGTCTCAGCCTCCCTGCTGATACGCAGATTGGCCAACGCAGGCGGCTCAAATCCCTCCATCACCTCGCCATTGCACATACGCATAATAATCTGCGCCAACTGGTCGGCATTCTCCTTACCAACCAACCCTTGCGCACCAGCCTCAACCAGCTTGTCCCGATAACTATTGATGGAAAAACTGGTTGCACCGAGAATCGGCATGCGCTGGCCCATCAAACGCAACCGACGACACGTGGCGGGGCCTTGCAATCCCTCCATCGACATATCGAGAATCAACAAACTGACATGGCCGTTCGCATCCTGGCAACGTTCTATCGCCTCACAGCCTGAAGTCGCCGTCCACACCACATACGCGGTCGGCACTTTGCTGGCAATGACGGCACTGAGCGAATCCAGCGCTCGCGGATCATTGTCGACCAGCGCGATGCGGTGAATCTTGGGATGCTTTTCCCGCGTGGACATCATGCGATCACTTTCCTTTTCCGCACAGCCATTGCAGCCATGTTGGGCAGTTGGAATCTTGGGCAGCGGAGATATCACCGTTGTTGTCAACGGGAGTTGCCGCCGCGTACGCATACGTTGGTGTGCCGGTGAGAGACAGCGTTACCACCATCAGCAGTGAAACGAACTTCATACCTCCATAGTATGCGAGGATGGCGCGCGGGGGTGACGATTCGGTTGTTCCGGTACGCCGTTGATGCACTGACGCATCGTTATACAGCGCGTATGCCTGTGCTTAGTTTCGTCTTGGCACCGTTCGCCTAAGATGGAACCATGACTATCACGCTCATCGACGAGGCGCGCTATGACGCCGAAATGGACGCTACGGTGCTGCCTGCGCTGCAGGCTTGCATGACGGAAGGTTGGATGGAACCGGCCACCGTCGATTGGGAAGGCAAGGCGTTGCCCAAGTTGGAGCGCCCCGGCCGGTTGCATTACTACCGCTACGACGCGCGCACATTCGACGCGTTGCGCGAGGAAGGCGCTTCGGGCGTATTTCGTGGCACGATCGTCATTTCGCACGGATTCACCGAATTCGGACGCAAATACAGCGAAATGGTGTGGTACTTTCTGTTGGCCGGCTATTCGGTGTGCGTGTTCGAGCATCGCGGGCATGGCCATTCCGCGCACGATATGAGCAATCCAAGTTTGGTATGGATTGACGATTGGCGGCGATATGTGGCCGATTTCGCCACGTTTGCACAGACTGTGGGGCGTGAGGCGGCGGATGGTGGCCCAATGTACCTGTACTGCCATTCCATGGGCGGCGGCATCGGCGCGGCCGCGCTGGAACGTTACCCGTCGCTGTTCGACAAGGCGGTGCTGTCCGCGCCGATGATCGCGCCGGTGGTCGGCATGCCGACGTGGGTCGCACGCATTGTGGTCGGCGTAATCTGCGGGCTTGGCTTCGGCAAATCGCGTGTGTTCGGGCATGCCGATTTCGACGGCAACCTCAATCTCGACGACTACCGCGGGGCCTCGGAGGCACGCATCCGCTGGTTCCACAAGCAACGTTTGGCGGACGTGACGTGCCAGACCAACGCGGCCACGTTCGATTGGGCAAACCAGGCGATGGCGCTTTCCCGAGCCGTGCTCAAACCTGACATGTGTGGAGCTATCGAAGCTCCGGTATTGCTATTCCAAGCCGGACGCGACGTGTGGGTGCTCAACGGACCACAAGATGACTTCGTCGAACGTGTGCGAGAAGGCGGCGGTTCCATCGAAAAAGTGCGATACAGCCAGTCATTGCACGAAATTTTCTCCATGCCGAATGCCGTGCTCGGATCATATCTTGGCAAAATCCTCGATTTTTTGTCAGCGCCGAACGCAAGCTTGGCGGAATAAATCTGTTTTGCATAACTGACGTTTAATATGCGTACCGTGTGCGTTACAATCGCCGTGAATTTGCCGTGAAAGCCGTGGAGAGAGCGAGGGCAGGCCGTGGCAAAGCAAACGTCGGGACAGGCGTCGCAATCGCAGAAAACTTCCGAATCGCAAAAAACCGCGAAAAAAACTACGAAAAAAACGGAACATGTGCTGGAACAGACGCCGAAAAGCCTGCTCATCGGCACTGGCATGACATTGCTGGGCGGTGCCATGTGGGGTATGAACAGCACCGTGGCCAAACTGCTGATGCGCGACTACCAGCTGGATCCGATCTGGCTTTCCTGCGTACGCGCGCTATTCGCCAGCCTGATCTTCCTGGTCGGATCGGCCATCACCACACCGCAGAAACTCGCCGGAGCGGTCAAAGACGTCAAATCGTATCCGAAATATCTGGTCACGACACTGATCTGCGTGCTTCTGGTGCAGGTCTCCTACCTGATGACCATCGACTGGACGAACTCCGGAACCGCCACCGTATTGCAGACGCTCAACCTGATCTTCGTGCTCGCCTGGGTATGCCTGCGCGGCAAACGACTGCCCCTCAAGCGTGAATTGGTCGGCGTGCTCCTGGCGTTCGCAGGCACGTTCCTCATCGCCACCGGCGGCAACTTCGCCTCGCTGTCGTTGCCATGGCAGGGGCTCGCATGGGGACTGGTTGACGCGGTGAGCACCGCGGCCATGTCCATCCTGCCGGTCGTGCTCATGCTCAAATGGGGCAACATGACCATCAACGGCATCACATTCCTCATGTCCGGACTCATATTATGCCCGTTCGCGCAACCGTGGGCGAACATTCCCGCACTGGACGCGCAAGGCGTGCTTCTGCTGCTCTACACCATCGTATGCGGCACGTTCCTCGCGTTCTGGCTCTACATGGCAGGCGTGATGCGCGTCGGCGCGGTGCGTGCCACCATGCTCGGCACCAGCGAACCGGTCATGGCCACCATCACCGCAGTGGCATGGGCCGGCGAAACGTTCACCTTCACCGACCTGACCGGCTTCGCCATGATCATCATCATGGTCTTCCTCGTGCGCTGACCGCTCGCCATAGCCATAAACTGTCCGATTCTGGAGAATCGGACATCCAGAACGCAAAACCCATACCTTAGTTGTCCGATTCACCAGAAACGGACAACTAAACAGGTAAAACTGCCCCACAGTTGTCCGTTTCTCCAGAATCGGACATCCAAGGCATAAAAATGTGCCGCGGATGACCGATTCTGCAGAATCAGACATGCACGGCACAGGAGAGGGAAGTACTACTTGGCGTACACGGAGAAGCGCTCGCCCACGTGCGCGGCCTGCTCGGCCTCATTCACCACGGCGATCGCGTAATCCGCGTAGCTAATGTAGCTTTCGCCAGCAGCGTTCACCGTGAGCTCTTCACCAGCGGTCTCATACGAGCCAACGCGCTCGCCATCGGCCTGGAAGTCGGCGGCCGGGCTGATGAACGTCCACTTCACGTCGGAGCGTTCGCGCAGCTCCTCGAGCGCCTTGCCTTGGGCTTCGGCGAGCGGCTTGAATTCAGCCGGGAACGTTGGCAGATCTTTGAGTTGCGTGGTGTGTTCCGGGTTGACATACAGACTGCCCGCGCCACCGACCACGATGAGTCGGGTGTTGACGCCGGACAGAATATCGCACAGGTGCTTGAGACTGCTGGAATGCTGCGGAAGCATCTCGGGGGTCCATGCGCCGAACGTGTCCACGACCACGTCGAATCCGGCGAGGTCGGCGGCGGTCAGGTTGAACAGATCCTTGACTACGACGTTCTTCGCGACGGTCTTGTTGTCACCGCGCACCACGGCGGTCACGTCATGACCGCGTTCCACGGCTTCCTTGACGACGAGCTGGCCTTCGCGTCCGTTCGCTGCCACAACTGCGATCTTCATAATGGTTCCTTTCGTCTGGGTGCGTCCGATCAGTGTCTGACGTAGGTTTTGTTCCGATGAGATGTACGATATTTCCATACAGAAGAAAATGGAAGAAGGCACAATAAAGTTCTATAGTTACCTAAAGGGAAGTTTTATTGACTTTATTGAGATTGCGAAAGGAAAGAATATGACAACAAAACGTGAGCTCCCGGCGTGTCCCGTGGAAATAACCATGATGCTGATTTCCGATAAATGGAAAGTGCTGATTCTGCGTGATCTGTTGAATGGCACTTTGCGATTCAGCGAGCTGCGTCGTTCTGTGGGCAACGTTTCGCAAAAAGTGTTGACGTCGAATTTGCGCCAGATGGAACGCGACGGACTTGTGCATCGCGAAGTGTATCCGGAAGTGCCGCCGCGCGTCGAATACTCGCTGACTGAAGTCGGCGAAAGCCTGCGCCCGATCATCGATGCGATGAAGACATGGGGGAACCATTACCGAAACGAACACGAGTTCTGATTGTTCCAGTCACTGGAGTTGTCGGGAGCCGCTGAGCTCTACTGCCGCTTGGGAAACGAAAAGGCCGGAACCTTTCGGCTCCGACCTTTCACCATGGTGCGAGCGGGGGGAGTTGAACCCCCACGAGCATACACTCACTGCCACCTGAAGACAGCGCGTCTACCATTCCGCCACGCTCGCAGACAATCGACTAATCTACACCTATCGTTCCGATACCGCAATTACGGCGTGTCGCGATGGTTACGGTGTCCGATTTACCCGAATCGGACACTCGGGTGAGTGGGGGATGTGCTGCGAGTGACCGATTCTGGAGAATCGGACAAATAGACATGCGAATACGCGGCTGTGAACGGGCGTGAATCAAGGCAGCATCAAATCGGTGCCGCCGAGAAAACGGTAGCCGCCGTCATCCAGCAATCGGGTTTTCGCAAAATGTAAGCCTAGGAGCGTGGCTTGCACCTCGTCGATGCCGTAAATGACATGCTCCCAGACGGTCTGTCCAGAAGCGTCTTCCAGACGAACGTTTACACTCCAGGCGTCCTCGTCGATTTGCGGTTCGGAAACCGACAACACCCGGTCTCCACCCGCGTATTGGAATTGTCGCTGCATGCTCGTCTCCCATCAAATGCGCGTATCTTCGATTGCGGGTTGTTCGCTCTTCGGGTCGGAAGATAGTGTTTGGCTATTTGTCGCATTGGAACTTTTTCCCGCTAGGCAGGCGGCATAGGCTGTGGCTGCCCCGGCCCAGCATACTGCGGCCGCAGCACCGTGTAGGCGTTTGCATGTTTTCCCTAAAGTTTATATTCGTGATCACACGTTGCTTTTGAGGAGACTGTGACTGCAGCTGCATTGCTTACTGATGGATTACTGATGGCGCATGGGGGCATTCCCTGAACTGTTGATAATATACAAGCGAAGGTAATTGTTAGAATAGTTTTCAGCATAATTTAATGTCCTGCGATAACTGATATTGGAATTAAATTAAAATATTCGCCAGAATTTGTGCTACGCAATGTGCAGTGCTTGCGTTTACGCCATGCTGACGGAGGAATTGCTCGATTTTGCCAGCTGCCCAATTCTCAGGTTTTTGCAGAAAGCCGGAGAGATCGCCGAGCCATTTTGCTCCACTGAAAATTTTTGCCGCTACTTTAAGCGCTTTGGCTACATTTCCTACGGCTCCACGACTCTGTGGCACGTCATCCGTGTCATTCAATGGTTGCAAGGCGTTTGCATTTTTAGTGGGGAATATTCCGGAAGCCTCCGCCTCTGCCGGGTAAGCATATTGTTTGTCGGCTGTGGGCTGGACGGAGAGGCTATGTGCTTCGTGTTCGATTGCTGCGCTGTTCGGCACCTCATCCATGCTGGGAAGCGAAGCTTCATCTGCCATTGCTGTCGCGCTCCCCGATGCAAGTGTCGCACAAGCCAAAAGAGTCGCAATAACACGTAACGTGTTCTTTTTCATATATATGTCCTTTCGTCAAGTTGACGTGACATCAGTCGAGAGTAGAAGCGTGTTCGCAATTGTGATAGAGTGCTGTCACCTGTTAGGGGGACATGTCGCATTAAATATTCAAACGGGTGACATCGCTGTTGTACGGAACCGCATTGCGTGATTTACATGATGACGGAATGTGTCCCCCGGTGAAAGGTGTGAATATGCGACGGAAGCAAAATGCATGCGATTCGAATGGTGGCGTACATGCTGAGCGCGTGACGGCCAACATGCATGACCTTACATATGGCTTGAAAGATTTTTTCCGCGAGGTCTTTCTTGATAAGGATGATATCGACTATGAGCGCCGCTTTGACGTGCGTTCCTTGCCATTGCTGGTTGTAGCGATGGCTGCAGGATGGCTCTATTCTCGTGATGGAAACGGATTCTATGCGTGTGTCAGCGCGATTTTTGCTGTTTCCTATACTGTGTATTTCATCGTCAATCGAGGCGCGTACATCGTGCGCCTGTTCCGTGGGGAAAATATTTTCGGTAAACGGCGTGTGAGATGCATGAAATACCGTGGCACGATACATTCGTCGGTTGCGGGCGGGCTGGCAAAAGCCTTGGAAAAATTCGTTGATAACGATACGCTGTATGCGTATATCGGCGGATATGGTGTTCCGTTGCTGGGCACTGCGACAATGATTGCTTATGATGCGTCGCACTGGTTATGGTTGGCATTAGTTGGGGGAGTCTTGTGCGTTGTATATGCGCTGTATTGGCTGATATATGCATTTGTTGCCGCGCATCGGGCGCTTATCGCAGTGCTTGCGGATCGCGATAGGAGATTGGAACAGGCGGGTTATCGCATGACGGTTATGCGCCGAGATGCAAAATTGGCCAGCAGGACGCATGATACGGTTACCGGCGGTCTGTCGTATATTGCCTTTATTGCGCAGCAGCAGCTGGAGGGTAAAACCTTATCGGACGAGGAACGGGTTGCGTGGAAACATATCGATGATGCGGCTCAACGTACGATGGACAATGTTCATGAAGTTATTGATATTCTTGGACGAGATGTCGACCCCGCAAATCCCGTTGGCGGCGAAGGGTTTGATTGCGAATCGCAAGAAATACAGATGCCAGATGTTTCTTCATTGGAGAGAATTATTCGCGAGCATTGTGATGAGGGGGATTCTCGGCTTAAGACGCTCGGGTTTGTTGGAACAAGTGAGATTCAGCTGGATGTTGCGGATGCTGATGATACTGGTGAAAGTGTTTGTGCGGATCTGATTGATGAGTGTACAAGTCTGATTGATGAGTTATACACCAATATTTCTTGTCACGCTGATACGAGTCAGCCATACGCTGTTTTTGTCAGTAGCGAGAACGGATGCCTCCGCATCACGCAGGTAAACGCTATAGCGTGCCCGCGCAATGCGCAGAGCGGCTATAAGAAGAAGGTTTCAGGAAGGGGACTTGCGTTTCATCGGAGGATGCTTGACGCGATGAGCGGGTCGATTACTACTTGTGAAGAGGGTGATACTTGGACGCTGCATGTGGTCATACCGTTGTGAAAACAATAGGTTTTGGCGTAGATATTTGATAATTATTCATGCTGAATCTTTATAAAATATCGCAAGTAATTTGGTGGTTAATGTAATGGAAACTAATGTGGAAAGAATTAACAAATTAGTTGAACATATAGGAATAGTCGACAATGATGTGTTGACGTTGGGTGCGTTGTCTAGCTATTTGACTCAACGATTTGGAGACGAGAAAATTTTATGGCGATGCACGCTTGGTAAAAAAGCTGCGGAATTATGTAGTAATTCGCAAACACGTCCCCAGATATTACTCATGGATATGTCATTATCTGATGCCGATGGCGTGCAGATTTGCCAGGAGATTCGGCGTACTGTTGACGATATGCCGATTTTGGCGATTACTTCTTTTCCGTTGCGCCGATATGCTGCTGCGGTGGCTCAGGCTGGAGTGCAAGGCATTGTCGCGAAACGAAATTTGCGCACTATTGCCGCTGCTCTCGAGTGTGTTGTATCTGGACACGTTTATCTGCCGGATGAGTTAGCGGAAACCATGCCGGATCTGCATTTTGAGTTGCCCGTACAGGCGCATCGTAGGATCGTAGCAGAGACTCTTGGCGGGCAGGCCGTGAAACCAGTTTTGTCCGATCGGGAAACGGCGATTATAGCCAGATATGCGCGAGGGCAGACCACACTTCAAGTGGGGGAGTGCTTAGGATTATCGGAGAACACTGTCAAGACTTATACCAAGCGTGCCATGGCGAAGCTTGGGGCGAAAACGCGAGGTCAGGCAATAGCCCTCTGGCTGATGCAAACCATGAGGCATGGTGTGTGATTTAGGCAGCTTTATCTCTGATAAACGTATATGTGCTGTGACCGATTCTGGAGAAACGGACACATTGGGTGGTGGGTGGCTGGGGTGAAACGGCTAGATGTATGCATGACACGCGCGGAACACATGAAAAAAGGCGCCGACGGATTTGTTCGTCGGCGCCTTGGAATGTGGAAGTGTGGCCTAGCGTCCGTTTGGACGGAACATCTGGCAGCGCATCATCCGCGGGAACCGTTGGCGTAGAAGCGGGCCAGGGTTTCGTCGCGGAATTCGTCGAAATATCCGCCGTCAATCGACGCGCGAATATCGTCCAGCAGCTTCACGAAGAAATGCTCGTTGTGGATCGTCGCCAATGTGAAACCGTTGAATTCGCGGGCACGCAACGCATGATCCACGTAAGCGCGCGAATAATGCGTGCACGTGTAGCAATCGCAGCCCTCTTCAAGTGGGCCAAAATCATGCTTGAATTGCGCGCGCTTGATGTTGTAACGTCCGCCGCGCGTGAAAATCGCGCCATTTCGGCCGCAACGCGCCGGTGCGACGCAATCGAACGTGTCTCCACCATTCTCGACGCATGCGAAAATATCGTCGACTGCAGCGATGCCGAGCACGTGGCGCGGTCGGCTTTCGGGCATCGCATCGCAAATCCAGGCGCAAGTGTCGCCGATAATGCGCTTCTCGATCGCACCTCCGATGCCGACGCCGTCGAAATCCAACGAAGCGATCTGTTCGGCCGCATGCCTGCGCAAATCCTCATAATTCGCGCCCTGTACCACGCCATACAGCGCCTGATACGGCTTGCCGACGCGCTCTTCGGTAAGTCTCTTATGCTCGGCAACGCAACGCTGCGCCCAACGGTAGGTGCGTTCCACGGAACGCTCCTGGTAGCCGCGCGTGTTCATCAGTGTGGTCAGCTCGTCGAACGCGAACATGATGTCGGCGCCGATCTTATGCTGGATTCCCATTGAAATTTCGGCGGAAAAACGGTGCAGTGAGCCGTTGAGCGGCGATTTGAACGTTACACCGTCCTCGTCCACGAACGCGAGACGCTCCTTGCCTTCGGCGATCACGTCGTCTGATTTCATGCCGGTCACGTCCATGGCGAGGGTTTTCTTGAAGCCTGCGCCGAGCGAAAGCACTTGGAAACCGCCGGAATCGGTGAAGGTCGGACCGTTCCAGTTCATGAATTTGGCAAGGCCGCCGGCTTCGTCGAGCACTTGCTCGCCGGGGCGTTCATACAGGTGAAACGCGTTGGACAGCAGGCATTGCGCGCCGAGGTCCTTCATGGTTTCGGGCAGAACGGCTTTCATCGCGGCCTGCGTGGCCACGGGCACGAACGCTGGAGTGTGAATATCGCCGTGGGGGGTGTGAATGATGCCGGTGCGACCATATCGTGCGCCGCCTCGCCCCTTACCGTCCGCCGCGTCGGGAAGGCGGTTTTTCTGTTCGAAATAGAAGGCGTCGCGGCGGCCCGGCTTGCCTGGTTCCGCTCCACGCGGATGTTCGATGAGATTTTCGGACACTGCGGTTGCCGCGTTTTGCGTGTCTTGCGCTGTGTCGGTAGATGATTCGGTAAGGCTTGTCATGCGGAATATTTTATGCGATAGCAGCGATTCTTGAAAGTGCTGCAAAGAATGCGATCGGTGAAATGAAAACAAGGAAGATGTGGAAAGTGCGATGAAGGTGCCGATCGCATTTTGGTGCGATTTTCAGATTCAATGGTGATGTTGAACGTATTTGGCTGCTACTTTCAACAAACATTCAGGAAACTTCCAGAGCGAGTATCTTTACTCGTAGATAGCAGTTCGAGCGGCACGATTGCTGATTTGTGAAATGCCGCGAGACGAATAAGGAGCGAAAATGGCTGAAGAGAACGACCAGAACGCCGTGCAGCCGCAGAATGACGAACAACAGACCGTGCCGATGCCGCCGGTTGATGCGGAACAGACGCAAACTTACGCAGGTGAGCCGTATGCTGCAGAGTCGGCTACCGAACCGATTGACGTGCAGGGCGGTATTGAGGATCAGCCGACGGCCGCCATGCCTGTTGCGAACGATGGCGCTTCGGCGGAATCCGCGGCTGCGGCGGGCGATACGCCGGATTATGCTTCCGCGGCGGGCGAACGTACCGTGGTTGGCGGTTCCACGCAGGATGCGCCGGCCCAGCAGTACCGTCCGGCACCGGAATATGGTGCGTACGGTCCCGTGCCGACGCAGCCGGCTGATGGCACCGCAGCCGCGAACGATACTGCGAATGGTGCGCCGAACATGCCTCCGCAGCCGCAATATGGCGCGTACGGGCAGGCTTCCGGACAGCAGCCGCAGCGGCCTCGCAATCCTTTCTTCGGGAATCCGTATGTGGGTGGAAATCAGCAGAACGATCAGCAGAATACGCAATCGAATAACGGCAATCCATTCATGAAGCCCGCTGCGCAAGGCGGTGCCAACGTGCCGCCAGCAGCGCCGAATACTCCCAATAACGGCAACCCGTTTGGGAATCCGAATAACGGTAATCCGTTCGGTGCCCCGCAGCAGAATGGCGCAGCAACCAAGCCGAAGTCCGCTTCCGGCGTGACCGGGCATGTGATGACCGGCGTGGTGGCGGCCCTCGTCTCCGCGGCATTGTGCCTCGGCGTCGGCTACGCGGCAATCACCAATGGATGGGTGACCGTACCCACCTCCAGCTCACTGACCAGCGTGAAGTCCAACACGTCCGGATCCGGTTCGGCGAAAGCCAAATCCGGCGAGGCCGCGGACTGGAGCGCGGTGGCGAAGGAAGTGTCCGATTCTGTGGTGTCCATTGACGTGGCAACCAGCGACGGCAGCGCCAAAGGCTCCGGTGCAATCATCAGCGACAAAGGCTACATCGTCACCAACAACCATGTGATTTCCGGCGCGAAGCAGATTCAAGTGACGCTCGCCAACGGCACCATCTACTCAGCGCAAATCGTCGGCACCGACACCACCACCGATCTGGCCGTAATCAAACTCGACAATCCGCCGAGCAATCTGAAAGCCGCGGAATTTGCCGATTCCGACAATCTTGCCGTGGGTGAATCCGTGATGGCCATCGGCAATCCGCTCGGCTACGATGACACCGCAACCGTCGGCATCGTTTCCGCGCTCAACCGCCCGGTGACCGTGTCCGATGACAACAACAACGACATCGTTACCAACGCCGTGCAGATTGACGCGGCCGTCAACCCAGGTAATTCCGGCGGTCCGACCTTCAATGCGGCCGGCCAGGTGATCGGCATCAACTCATCCATCGCATCCACCACAACGTCTTCCGGCACCGCCGGATCCATCGGCATCGGCTTCGCCATTCCGTCGAACCTGGTAAAGCGTGTGGCTAACGAGATCATCGACAACGGCACCGTGCAGCATGTGGCGCTCGGCGTCACCATCAAGAGCTCCACGGTTGAGGCGGACGGCGTGACCCGCGGTTGCACGCAGGTGCAGTCCGTGGTCGACAACAGCCCGGCGGCCAAGGCCGGAGTGAAGGCCGGCGACTCCATCGTGGCGTTCAACGGCAAGGCGGTGAACAACAACTATTCGCTGCTCGGCTACGTGCGCGCCTCCGCCATGAACGACAAGGTGACATTGACGGTCGTGCGCGACGGCAACACCATGGAGCTTGACGTGACACTCGACCAGGAGGAATCCCAAACGAACTCCTCCAACAGCCAGAACCAGCGGAACAACGGCAATGATGGCCAGAGCCAGAACGGCAATGGCAACGGTTACGGTAATGACGGCAACGGCAACGGAAATGGACAGAGCGACGGCAACGGTAGCAACGGCTACGGTGACGGTGGCGGCCTATTCGACCCGTTCGGCCTGTGGTAAAGCGAGATGTTGATGCGGTGCGTGAATTGACGGACGCAAGTTGTTGCGGTGCGCAAGTCAAGACTGTTGGGCTGGCTAAAACGTTTCGCGACATGCGAACGGACGGAAGCCACCCGATAGGCTGACGGCGAAGACGCGGCTGGCACCACGAAATCGCAAGTACAACGAAAACCGCGAAAATCAACAAAAAGCAAGCCAAAAGAAGCATGCAATAAGGGCTGTGTGAGCAATCGCACAGCCCTTATTGCTGTATTGCGGCACAAAAATCGCAAATATTTGCTATGCTGAAAATATCTTTTTACGCCGTGTATCGATGGCTCGCGCGGGCGAGGCGCCGATGGGTTAACAAGGCGTCCGATACGAGCGTAAGGAGATTCTCATGCGTAGAATCATCGATATTTGCTGGCGACTGTGCAAACAGGTTCCGTTACTGCCGATTACCATTCTGTCCGCGATTCCGTTGGCATTGCTGGGGGAGTGGAAGCCGTGGGGCGAGGCTGCGTGGGATTCGTGGATTTCGCAAGTCGGCGTTGACGGGTTGAGTGCGTTCAATCCGGGCGTTGGGCAGTGGATTGTGATCGCGTTGGTTGCGTACACGATTGTGGTGACGGTACGCGGCATGATCGACGATCTGCGGCACGGGCATGTTGGCGTCGATCTGCTGGCGGTCGTCGCGATTGCGTCGACGGTCGCAGTGCAGGAATATTGGGCCGCATGGGCCGTGGTGCTGATGATCTCGTCCGGCGAGGCGATCGAGGAATTCGCGCAGTCAAAGGCCGAAAGCAACCTGACCGCGCTGATCGACGCGGCACCGCGAACCGCGCACGTGGTCGTGCTGCCCGGTATGCGGGGGCATGTGCACGCGTCGGGCAGCGAGCATACGGCCGACGTGACCGCCGACGGATTTCGTACTGTCAGAGTGTCCGATTCTGGAGAAACGGACAACCAAGACGGTGAAAAGCGTGCTTTTGCGTCTGAATCTCCAGAAACGGACACAAAAGGTGCTTCGCAAACGTATGATGCGGCTGGAGAGCGTTTCGAAACGGTCCCCGTTGATCAGGTACAGCTCGGCGACGTGATCCTGGTGTTGCCCGGCGAAACGGTGCCGGTCGACGGTGAGCTGCTGTCGGGCGTGGCCACGTTGGACCTAAGCAACATCAACGGCGAGCCCGTTCCCCGCGAAGTATATGCGGGCGCTCGCGTGATGTCCGGTGCGGTCAACGGCTCCACAACATTGACCATGCGTGCCACGCAACTTGCGCACGATTCGCAATACCAGAAGATCCTGGAGCTGGTCTCGTCGGCGCAAGAGTCGCGCCCCGCTGTCGTAAAGACCGCGGATATGCTTGCAGTGCCGTTTACCGTACTTTCGCTTGCGATTGCTGGGATTGCATGGGCGATTTCCGGATTGCCGCTGCGATTTGCGCAAGTATTGGTGCTTGCTACGCCGTGTCCGCTGTTGATTGCCGCGCCGGTCGCATATGTGGCTGGAACCGGGCGACTTGCCAAAGCGGGAATCCTGATCAAAGCGCAGGATGTGCTGGAAAATCTAGGTCGCGTATCGCATATTTTCTTCGACAAAACCGGCACGCTCACCGTCAAGCAGCCGCAGGTCGTACGTGTAGAGAAGCCGTTTGAGACGAGTTCGCCGTTCAATGAGGACCATATTCTCATGATGGCCAGCGTGGTGGAAGGCTATTCGGTGCACATTCTGTCGAAAGGCATCGCGGCGGCCGGACGCAAGGCTATGGATGATTTGTATGCGCGGTATGCGGCGGGGCAGAGGCTGTGCGTCGAGCGCGATTTGCCGGGGCACGGGCGCGACTATCCGGTGGTGAAGAACATTGTAGAGGAGTCCGGCAAGGGTATATCCGGCGAAGTGAACGGGCATCAGGTGCGCGTGGGGCGGTTCGCATACGTGACGGCTGACGAATCCGGATTCACGCCGGTGCTGCATATGCCGGATGCGACGTATTACGTGTCCGATTCTGCCGAATCGGACAAACGGGAGACTCAGAATGCGCTGCGGATGTCCGATTCACCAGAAACGGACATCCAGAGGGCTAAAACGTGTGTTTACTTGTCCGATTCTCCAGAATCGGACACTATGGGAGTGAGGAACGGGGTGCCTGACGATGCGCAGCCTGCAGCCGCGCCCTCTACTTCCGCGTCCGTCGCAACCCAATCCGCCGCTCGCAAGCCTGAAACCGCAAACTCGCTGTTTGCCCCGCTCGCTCCTGACGAAATGGCTGCATACGTGGCGATTGACGGCCGTCTTGCCGCCCGCATCGTACTTCGTGACGTGCCTCGCGAGAATGCGAAGCGTTCTTTGGCTCGCCTGCACGAGTTGGGTGTCAAGGAACTGTCCATGCTTACCGGCGACAAGGCTGCGTCCGCCCGCATCATCGCAAACGAAGTCGGTATCGACGACGTGCAGTCCGAACTGTTCCCTGAAGACAAGGTTGCCGCCGTCAAGAGCGCCACTGAATCCAAGCACCAGAAGCTGTCGTTGTGGAATCGCATCAAGCAACGCGTAACCGGCGAATCCAAGAATCGTCAAATCACCATGATGGTCGGTGACGGCGTCAACGACGCCCCCGTACTTGCGGTTGCCGATATCGGCATGGCCATGACCGACGGCACGTCCACCGCGGCTTCCGAATCTGCGCAAGTGGTCATCATGAATGACGACATTGCGTCCGTTCCGCGGGCCATCGCCATCGCGCGCCGCACGAAAAAGGTGATGTTGCAGGCGGTGCTGATCGGCCTCGGCCTTGCGATTATCGGCATGATCGCGGCCGCGTTCAATCTGATTCCCGTGGTTGTCGGCGCGTTCATGCAGGAAGCGATTGATGTTGTCAGCATTCTGTGGGCGCTCACCGTGCTTTTCGACCGTGGCGAATCAGCCTGATTGCGCCTCGAAACCCCGTATCTCGCCTATATATGGCAGATTTGGAGGTCTGTCAGCAAGTATTTCGCTTATATCTGGCAGGTCCATATGAGAAAACCGGACTTAGGGGGCGAGAATACACCCTCTAAGTCCGGTTTCTCAAAACAGCTCTGCCATATATAACGCAGATAGCTCCGGACGAACTTCGGAATCTGCCATACATAAGGCATGTATAAGGCAGATTCGGAAGTTTTGGGATTGTTTACAGCGAGCTCGGGGAGATTTCTCCAGCGATCGATGTGTGCATCCACTTGCCGAAGTCGGCTCCGGTCACGCCTTGAGACAGCAGGAACATGATTTTCGCATACGTGGCTTCCAGCGTCATATCGCCAGATCCAATTGCGCCGGCGCGTGCGATCGCATCACCCGTCTCGTAATGGCCGAGCAGTACTTCCGCCTGCTGGCACTGCGATGCAATCACAACGGGAACGCCATCATGCAGCACGTCGGCAATCACGTCAGTCAGTCCAGGCTCGTCGCTTGGCACATTGCCGACGCCGTACGCACGCAACAAAACCGCTTCCGGCCGCGGCGTAAGCATCGCTTCCAACCGTGCCGCGGAAATGCCGGGTGCCATATCGATCACCGCAACATCATGGCGAGAGTAAGGCTGAGGCGACGTCCAACCGCAGCCAACCGCAGCGGAATCGCCCGCATACCAATGCCATGGCGTGCCAGTGCGTGCCAGCGGGCCGACGGAAGGCGCCGAAAAACCTTCAAATGCCCAGCTCGACGACTTGCTCACACGATTGCCCGCAAACAGGTGATGTCCAAAAAACAGTCCCACACCGTGGAATCGTCCGCTCATCGCGGCATTCAGCGCGCCCGTGACATTCGCAGTGGCATCCGACTCGATCTTGCCAAGCGGATGCTGTGAACCCGTGAAAATCACCGGCTTGCCAAAATCAGTCAACGCATACGCAAGCGCGGCGCTCGAATAGCTCATCGTATCGGTGCCATGCAACACCACGAACGCGTCGGCATCATCGCGGTGCGCACGCAAATCGTCGACCATCGTCTGCCAATTGTCGGGAGTCGCATTCGACGAGTCGATAAGAGGATCAAGCTCGGTGAACGTGAACAGGCTCGCGTCCATGTGCGCGTCCTCCAGCAGACGGAACAGCCATCCGCGAGTGTCGGCGCCCGGAATCAGGCCGTTCGGCGAGTCAATCATGCCGATAGTGCCGCCGGTATATGTGATGTGAATGCGCATTGCCACCTTCTTACGATTGCCTGGTACTTAATAAGTACTTGCTTGCGATTGCGGGATGGACGAATTCCGATATTTCGGATTCCTACATCCCGCGATTCTGCGACTACTTGCGATTGTACGTGCATCTGCCGCGCTCATCGCGTACGATTAATGCAGCCACACGTTGGATTCATCTGGATTCAGCGCAAACACCAACGCCAGTGCGCATAAGGCGAAGAAGTCGTAAGAAAGTACATGAGCGCCCCTGTCGCAAATGCAGGGAATGCATTAGGCTAGAGCGCGTGACTGAAACTCATGAACTTCGTATTGCTGTAATCGGCGCCGGCCCTGCAGGCGTCTACTCCTCTGACATTTTCCTGCGCCAGTTGAAGAAGCTCGGCGAGGAGCTCGGCCTTGGCACTGCCGCCCGAATCGACCTGTTCGAAAAGCTGCCGGTGCCGTTCGGTCTGGTGCGCTACGGCGTGGCCCCCGATCATCCGTCCATCAAATTCATTGCGTCGGCACTCGAAAAGACGCTCGACAATCCGGACATCCACCTGTACTGCGACGTGGAATTCGGCAAGGACGTGACGCTCGACGAACTGCTCGAACGTTACGATGCCGTGCTGTTCGCCACCGGTGCCGTCGAAGACAAGCCGCTCGGACTGCCGGGCGCCGATCTGGACGGCGTGTACGGCGCAGCCAAGTTCGTGGAATGGTACGACGGTTATCCGACCGGCGCTCGCGAATGGCCGCTTGAAGCTGAGGAAGTCGCCGTGATCGGCGGCGGCAACGTGGCCATGGACGTGGCTCGCGAGCTCATGCGCAATGCCGATGATCTGAAGGAGCGCACCGACATTCCGGACAACGTATATGAGGGCATCAAGTCCAACAAGGCGCGTGTGCTTCACTTGTTCATCCGTCGCGGTGTGGCGCAGGCCAAGTTCTCCGTGCAGGAATTGCGTGAGATGGAGAAGCTGCCGGGAGTGCAGCTGATCATCAACGAAGACGATTTCGATTTGGATGAAGACACGATTGAAGAGGCCGGCAAAGACAAGCTGACTCGTCAGATGGTCGAAGAGCTGTTCACGATTCGTGAGATGGCGGAAGACATGGAAGATGACGGTGACGTGGATTATGAGGGTAATCCGGCTGACCGCAAATATTACGTGCACTTCAATTCCGCTCCGGTCGAAGTGTTGGGTGAGGACGGCAAGGTCGTTGGCATCCGTGTGGAAAAGACCGAGACATCGGCGGACGGCAAGATGAGCCGTACCGGCGAATTCGAAGAGTATCCGGTGCAGGCTGTGTACCATGCGATCGGCTACAAACCGGCCACCGCGCCGGGCATTGCGTACGACGAGCGTCATGCGCACTTGGCGAACGCGAACGGTGACGGTCGTATCACTACGGCCGCTGAAGCCACGGATGAAGTGCGCGAGCGTCTGTATGCGACCGGTTGGGCGAAGCGTGGTCCGGTTGGCCTGATCGGCTCCACCAAGTCCGACGCACTGCTGATCGTGACCAATATGCTGGAGGATTTGTCGAAGGCTGCTGAAGGCGGCCGTGTGGCCGCTGATCGTGATCCGGAGTCCATCGACCGGCTGCTGGAATCGCGCGGTGTCAAGCCGATCGACTTCGCCGGTTGGAAGAAGATCGATGCGTTCGAACGTGCCGAGGGTGCGAAGGAAGGCCGTGAGCACAAGAAGGTCATCGATCCGGAGCAGATGCGCGCCCTGGCTCACGCTTAAGGTGGGTGTTTGGGATCTGATCTGATAGGTCCCAGGTTTCTTTCATGCGTCTTGGATGTCCGATTCTGGAGAATCGGTCACCCAAGACGCATTTTTTATCCTGTGCTTGTCTGTTTCTGGTGAATCGGACATCTGGAGTGTCCGAAACATGTTCTGTATGTCTGTTTCTGGTGAATTGGACATGTGATGTGGACGAAGGACTTGCTACTTGTCCGATTCTCCCGATTCGGTCACCCAAAGGCCTCTTGGCATGCATCGGATGTCCGTTTCTGCAGAATCGGATATCCGGGGAGAAGCTGAGCATGCGAACTTCCGCAACTGCCCCCTAGTCCTTTCCGCAGTCCAGCCTCCAGCACATATCCAGCAAAAACTCAGGCTCCGTTTCTACGCTAGTGACCATGAACGGCAAATTGCGGGTGCATGGCCATTGCAATGGCTTGAAGACAACGCTGTTATTCGCGTTGATGTGGGGCGTCATCATGCTCATTTGGTGGGCGACCGGTGGCGGCCAGCGTACGCTTGGTATCTACATTCTCATCGGACTTGGCTCAACGTTCGCATCCTACTGGTTTTCCGACAAACTTGCGATTGCATCCATGCATGCGCAGGAAGTCAGCGAGCAGGAAGCGCCGGTACTGTACAAAATCGTGCGCGAACTGTCGGCGAAGGCGGGCAAGCCGATGCCGCGTATCTATATCGCCCCAACCATGAGTCCCAATGCGTTCGCAACGGGACGCAATGAACGTCATGCGGCGGTCTGCTGCACGCAGGGCATTCTGCAGATCTGAACGAACGCGAGATTCGCGGCGTACTCGGGCACGAGCTCATGCACGTGTACAATCATGACATTCTGACGTCCGCGATCGCTTCCGCAATGGCGACGGTCATTTCGTATCTCGGCTATTCGCTCATGTATTTCGGCGGCGGCAATTCGCGTGACGATCGCAATGGTTCATCTTCTAACGGTCTTGGATTGCTGGGCGTGCTGTTGAGCGCGATTCTTGCGCCGATTGCCGCTTCGCTTATTCAGATGGCGATTTCGCGTACACGAGAATATGATGCCGACGAAGATGGTTCCATGCTTACGGAAGATCCGGAGGCGCTCGCGTCCGCATTGAATAAGATCTCGAACGGCGCTGAGACGATGCCGATGCAGAAGACTGCCGGTACGCAGTCGGTTGCTGCGATGATGATTGCGAATCCGTTTTCTGCGGAAGGTTTTTCTCGCTTGTTTTCCACGCATCCGGCGACTGAGGATCGTATTGCCCGGTTGATGCAGATGGGGCAGGAGATGCGTCAGCAGGGCGTGCAGTCCGGATATTTGGCCGGTGGCTATGCCACGAGCGGCGTTGTGGCGGCGGATATTCGGCAAGGCGGACGTTCTGCGATGGCTGGTGCCGGTGGGCCGCAATTTGGAACGCAGTATGGATCCGCGCATGATTCGGGCGACTCGGCTGGCAGATATTCTCGCGACTATTCGCAGCGGCCGCGTGGTTGAGTCATCCGTGATATTGCGGAAAATTGGTATCGCATGTCGGTCTGTGTCCGCATACGCATCCGTTGCGTGCTAAACTGAAGTTTCGTGCCCAAAAGGCACAACCTTGCGGATGTAGTTCATCGGTAGAACGAAAGCTTCCCAAGCTTTAAAGGCGGGTTCGACTCCCGTCATCCGCTCCATTCGAAACCCTTGGAATCGTTGGAATTCCAAGGGTTTTTCTATTGCCGTAAAAGACCCGTGAAGTCAACTTCGCGCCGCGCAACTGTCGGTTGCGTCGCAAAATTCGGTTGCGAGTCGCAATGCAACCGAAAGATGGTGGCGTGGAACGAGACGTTTATGACAAGCTGTTGCTTGGCAATCGCCAATAATCGCAAGTCGAGGCGATATGGAAACTCGACGAAAGGGCGGACATGAGTTTCAAAGAGAATCTGCAGTATCTGCGCGGTTCGCGCAACATGACGCAGGAACAGCTGGCAATGCTGCTGGGCGTTTCCCGGCAGGCAATTTCGAAATGGGAGTCCGAGAAGGCATACCCCGAAATGGATAAGCTGCTGATGCTTTGCGACATGTTCGGCGTGACGTTGGATGATTTGGTCATGGGCGACGTGCGCGCGTCGGCGGGCTGTGGGGGTGCGGGACGCGTGGACTTGGCTGCTGATACGGATGGTGTGGCCGCGTCGGTTGGGGTGGCCGACGCTGCTGTTGGCGCGGTTCCGGGGGTAATCGGGTTTGCGGCATCGCAGGTCGCAGGAATGTCCGATTCTGGTGAATCGGACGTGAGGGATACGAATCCGAATGTTTGTGCGTCCGTTTCTGGTGAATCGGACGCACAAGGTGCCAAAACCGGTGTTCAATTGTCCGTTTCTGCAGAATCGGACACGCGGGGTGGGCGGCAGGTAGGCTGGAATCCGTGAATACGGATCAGAAACTTCCCGCCGAATCCGCAGGCGAACGCCCCAGTACCCCCCTATTTGGTCATGCCATATCACACGCGGCGACACTCATCGGCCTGTTCGCAATCGTCCTGTGGGGCTTCATGGCCGGCCTCGTGCGACTCGTTTCCGAATCGTTCGGCGCCACGCTCGGCTCGGCGCTCATCTACACTGTCGGCGGCATGCTCCTGCTCATCGTGCGACGGCCGAAACCGATTAGCCAAGCGCCACGCAAGTACCTCGTCGCAGGCGGACTCATGTTCATCGCATACGAGACGTCGATCTCGCTGTCGATCGGTCTGGCCACAACGAACGCGCAATCTGTGGAAGTCAGCCTCGTCAATTATTTGTGGCCGACGCTGCTGGTACTGATGACCGCCGCCGTGTCGCACAAACGCGGCTCGGTCTCCGAAGCGCTGCCGGGTGCAATCGTAGCCACCGTCGGCGTGGCAATGGCGGTCGGCGGTGAAAACCTTGACGTGCAGGAAGCGGTTGCCAATATCGCCAGCAATCCATTGCCGTACGCGCTCGCGTTCGCAGGCGCCTTTATTTGGGCGATTTACGCGACCGTGACGCCATCGATGTCCGATGGTTACGATGGTACGACGATTTTCTTCTGTTGCGTTGCTGTTGTGCTGTGGATTATCCATTTCGTTTCGGGCGACGGTTTGCCAGCTGTAGCGCCTGGCATCGGCGGCTATATTGCGCTGCTCGCATGTGCCGCGTCGATTGCTGGCGGCTACGCGTGCTGGGGGTATGGCATGCTACATGGCAGTATGGAAACGCTTGCGATCGGTTCGTATGCGACGCCGCTGTTCTCCACTGCTTCCAGCACGCTCCTATTGGGCGTGACGTTGGGCATGCCATTCTGGATCGGTGTCGCGCTGGTGGTGGTCGGCTCGCTGATCAACGTGTGGTTTGCGCGACGCCGCTGCTTGTCCGATTCTGCAGAATCGGACGCTTGTTGGTGTGTGAGGAGGCGACATGTGGGGTAGTGGCGGCGCAGAGGAGCGCCGGGATGGCGCAGCGGTACGTAAGGGAAGTGACCGGGCAGGACAATGCCCTTACGCATCCACGCTAGCTTAGGTTTTTGTCGGCTGGTATTTGGTGTGTGTTGCCGTTGGCGGTGATGGTGATGCGTCGCCAATGACGCGTCCATGTGTGCCAGCCGAAACCGATCTAAACCGGCTTAAACCAGCCCGTTCAAATCCACCTCGTCACATCACCTTGGTGGATTCCAGATTGCGGCTCACCCAGTTGTTCAACCGGATCACCGGCTTGCGCAACACCAATCCCAGCAGCAGCGAAGGAATCAGGAACAAGGCGAGATACACCATGTCAAGCAGGTACTCATTGCCGTACGATCCGGCCATCGCGGCGTGCATGGCATCGATGGCGTGCGGGAACGGTAGGAACGGGTAGAGCATTTGGAAGAACTTCGGCAGCGTCTCGATAGGGAACGTACCGCCCGAACCGGCGACCTGCATCACCAGCAGCACCACGGCCACGGCCTTGCCGATATCGCCGAACGACACGGTCAGCGTATACACGATATTCGAGAACACGAGCGCGGCAAGCCACCCCACGGCAAGGAACTGCAGCGCATGATTCGCCTGCACGCCAAGGAAATACATGTCACCCAGGCAAACCAGTGTGCCCTGCAGCAACGCGAGCAGTGCGAAGATCGCGTACCGTCCGAAATACTCGTGGTCGAGGCGCAGTCCCCAACGTGAGGCGTTCCCCGGGCCGGACGGGCCGGCGACGCGCGGCAGCGTGTCGCCCAAGCCCAGCACATGCGCCTTCTCGCGGTTCGAAATTGTCACTTTCAGCATGGCGCACAGGATGATCGCACCCACCCAGATTGACAGGATCGTATAGAACGGCGCCATGGCCGAACCGTAGTTCGCGATCGGGTACACTGAGACGCGATGCAGTGCGACGGGCGCGGAAATCAGCGTGGACAGTGTGGACGCGTTGGCGGTGGCCAGTGCACGTAGTTCGTCCGATTCACCCGAATCGGACGAACTGGCGTCGTTGTCACCGTCGCCACCATCGCTGTTGCCGTCACCGGCGTTCCCGCCCGTCTCCAGCTTCGTGATCAGCTCCTTCACCGTCGCTGCCGACGAGTCGAGTTTCTTCGCGATCGCGCCGAGCGTGGAACGGATGGATGTCACATTCGTCCCCACGTCGCCCGTCACATCGTCCAGATCGTCGGCGGTGCCGCTCAGCTGGGTGATCATGCTGTCGGTTTGGGAGATCAGCGTGCTGACTGTGGAGGCGAGCGCGTCGATTTTCGGCTTGACGTTCGTGGCGTAATCGTCGCGCACATTGCTGATCGACTGCTTCGCGGAGGTGATGCGGTTCAGGATCTCCTTGCGGGAGCGTTCCGCGGCTGCGGTATCCTGCGTGACCTGCGTGGAAGCGTCTTTCAGCTGCTGCGCGAGCTTCTGCGAATCGCCTTTGGCGGCTTCCAGCAGCGTGATCTCCCGGTCGATGGCTTCCAGCAGCGCCTGTTTCGCGGAATCACTGTCCGGTAGTTGTTCCACCGATTCGTGCATGTGGTTGAGGCTTGTGATGTACGTGTCGTACAGCGATTCGCTGCTGGAGACTTGTTCGCTCAACGTTGTCAACTGGCTGGCTGCGGTGTCTGAGTCCTTGCCGATCGCGTCGAACGCCTTGTTCACCTTGGCAGCTACTTGGTCGAACGCGCCTGACACCTGGTCGAGCGCGGTGTTCACTGAGGAGGTGACGTTCGCACCTGCCGAAGTGAACGACGTGGCACCTGATTTGCCTTGCTTCAACGCGTTCCGGGCCTGTTTGCCCGCCTTGGTCGCCGAGGCGAGCAGTTTGCCCGTGGAATCCACGATGTCGTTCGCCGAGCCGAGCAGCTGCGAATACGACGTTACCTGCTGCGATGCGCCGCTCAACGTATTCGCCATGGTGGTGAGATTGCCGTTGAGGTTGCGCATGTATTCGGCCATTTGCGGGCTTTGCGAATAGTGTAGGATGCTTGAGGCCAGGTCGAGTCCGACTTGCGCGATCGTTTTGGCGAAGGTTTTGTCGATTGTGTTGACCACGGTTGTCGCACCCTGATCGGTGATATGCGGGGCGATCGGGTTGATTTTCTCGTTCAGATAGTACTTGAGCTGCGCGTGTTTGATGTCGGGGGAGAACAGCGTCATCATGTCGGCGCTGAAACCTTTCGGAATTACGATCGCCGCATAGTATTCGCCGGATTTCACCCCGTCGATTGCCTTGTCGCTTTTCACGAATTGCCAGTCCAGCTGGTCGTTGGCGTGCAGTGTGCTGATGATGGTTTCGCCCACGTTGACGCGCACCGGTATGAGATCCGACTTGTAACCCTTGTCGTTATTGGCCACGGCGACCTTCAATGCCTTGGTGTTGCCGTAGGGGTTCCAGCTGGCCGCGATGTTGAACCAGGCGTACAGCGCCGGTACCACCACCAGGCCCATCGAGACGATCACGGCGATCACGTTGCGGGTGGCGTGGCACATGTCCCGCTTGAAGATGCCCCAGATCATTTTCACTGTTCGTTCCCCTCCTCACGCAGACTCCTGCCAGCATTTCCGTCCGTGTTTCCAGCCGCATGTTCAGGCGCATGTCCGGCCGAACCACCATGCGCAGCCTCATACAGCCTCGTGCGTACGGCATGCATCGGCTTGTAATGCATGCCCGGCCGGAACAGCAGGTTCTCGTGCAGGATCGCGCTGCGGAACTCTTCCGCACTCATCGCTTCCTCGCCCAGATAATTCGCATACCGTTCGCGCAGATACTCCACCACGATGAGATACGTGTCGATGGCGATGATCGAAATGATCCAACCGAGCAGCATGGCGAGCTTCATGCGCGTGATGAATAGCAACAGCAGGAACACGAACGGCAGTACCGCCAGCGCGAGGAATCCCCAGCGCACCAGGCGCGGGTACAGGCGGAAGAAATGAATCGCCCGTCTGCTGGCGAGTTCGGGGAACTCCTCGGCGATCTGCTGCGCGGTCTCGGTGAGCCGCAACGGTTCCACCGTGCCTTCGTTATGTTCGGTGATCATCAGATCAGTGTCCGCCAGACGGTTGTCGAACAGGCGGTTGAGGTTCAACGCCAGCTTGCGGACCACCAAGCCGATGAACAGCGCCACAGGCAGATACCAGAACAGCGAGAGCATGTCGATCCAATAATGGTTGGCATACATGCCGCCGATCGGCCCGCGCATCGCGTTGATGCCGTAGGTGAACGGTAGGAACGGTTTCAGACGGCGGAAGAATTCCGGCATCATCTCGATGGGGTAGAGGCCTGCCGCGCCCGGAATCTGGATGATCACCAGAATCACGGCGACGGCCTTGCCGATATGCCGGAACGCCACGGCGAGCGCGTAAATGATGTTCACGTAGACGAACGAGGCGAAAATGCCGGCGAGGATGAACAGGAACGGATGCTCGCATTGGATGCCCAGCGCGAGATCGCCGATCGTGGCGATGATCGCCTGCAGGAATCCGACCGTGACGAACAGCAGCCAACGGCCCATATAGCCTTGGCGTGGCGTGTACATGCGGATCTTCTCATCGCGGTCCACTTCAAGCTTGTAGATCGCGACGAGCACGAATCCGCCGACCCATAGCGCAAGATTCGTGTAGAACGGCGTGACCGCGGAACCATAGTTTTTGACCGGGTAGAGGACCTGTTCGTCCAAATGCACCGGCTCGCCCACGAACGAGCCGACCTCGCTCGCGTCAAGTCCGAGCGCTTGGGAAAGCTGCTGGAACATCGCCGAACTGCTCAACGCGGCCACATCGGTGCGCGTGGTGTTGAGCTGTTTGGCGAGATTGGCGAGCTGCGTCTGCGTGCCAGCAATGGTGGTGTTCGTTTGGGTCACGGTGCGCGACAACTGGTCGAGCAGCCCGTTGCCCTGTTCCAGTGTGCTTTGCAGCGTGGTAAGCGTGCCGGACAGCGACCCATTGGCCAGGCTGAGTGTATCGAGCCCGGTGTTGAGATTCGGCATGACCGTGCCGGTGATGGTCGTGCGTGCGCTCGCCATCGACGCCGTGCCGTTTTTCGCCAGCGTGGTGACATCGTCGTTGAACCCGTTCGCGGTGTTCTTCCCCGCGTTGATCGCAGCCGTGGTGTCCTGATCGAAGGCGTCGATGCGCTGCTGCTGGAACGTCAGCTGTTTGCGGGCTTCGGCGAGTTGCGCGGAAAGATCCTTATACGTTTGGTTGTTCGGATCCAGCTGGCTGGCCTGCAACGCCTTCTCCACGCCGTCGAGCACATTGCCGGTGGTGGTGTTGACGTGATGCATGGTGCTGGACACTTGGTCGAGCGCGTCCTGCGTGGTGTTCAGTCCGCTGAGCACGGTGCCGGTGGCATTGCTCACGTTGACCTGCAGACCGGACAGTTGCGTGCTGCCGTTGTCGAGCGCTCCGACCAGCGTGTTCGAGAATCGTTCGGTTTGTGTGCGCGTCTCGCTCAGCAAGTCGGACGCCTTGCCGACGGTGTCAAGCGAGTTGGTGATTCCCGAGGCGAGCGCGATGTTGGACTGTTTGGCCGAATCGATGGTGGTGAGGGCCTTGTCGAGCGTGGAACGCGTGCCGCGCAGCTGCTGTTGGACGGTTTCGAGCTGGTTGATGGTGTCGGTCAGATCGTTGATGACGTCGCTTTGCGCGCTTTTCATGCTGCCGGTGGTTTCTCCCGCTGCCTCCTTCACTTCCTTCGCCACGGCGTCGGCCACGCTGGAAACGAAAGTGGTGTTGATCTGCTCGTCGATCGTGGTCGCACCCGTATCGGTGATTTTCGGCGCGATCGCGTTCAGCTTTTCGTTGATGTAGTACGTGATCGACGGTCGGTCGCCTTTACCAGTGACGGTGCCGATGAGTCTGGAGCTGAAGTCTTCCGGCAGTACGATCGCCGCATAGTATTTGCCGGATTCCACGCCTTCGATGGCTTGCTGCTCGGGAACGAAACGCCAGCCGAGCTGATGGTTCTTCTTAAGCTGGTTGACGGTTTGCTGGCCAGCGTCGAGATGACCGACCAGCGTGGAGGTTGTGCCCTTGTCCTCGTTCGCCACAGCGACCTGGATGTTGCCCGTGTTCGCGTACGGGTCCCAGTTGGCGAGGATGTTGCACCATGCGTACAGTGATGGGATGATGGCCACACCCAGCGTGACGACGAGCGCCACTGGGTTCTTCAGAATGCGTTTCACGTCTCGAAGGAAGATGGCGAAAACCTGGTACATCAAGCCTCCTCGCGGGTATTGGTCGCAACATCTACGTGCGGCGGCATGCCCGTGCGGGAATACCCGGTTGGGCTCTTCGTCGCGCGATCCGGTGGATATTCTATGACTTCCGATGGAACGATCGCAATGGTTTCGCCCTGTTTAATGGTCGGTCCCGCAAATGTCGGGATATGAGACGAAAACGCTCGGCATATGGCCCTAGTGGGGCGGGCGGCCTGGATATGGAGCGGACGGTCGGGAAAACGGAAAGGAAAGATGGCGAATGTTGTCACATGATAAGTGGGATAGGGTCGGGCGATAATGGAGGCATGACTATTGCAACGCCGGAACGTTATGCGCAAATGCTGGACGCCGCACGCCGCGGCGGTTACGCCTATCCCGCGATCAATGTGACCAGCACACAGACCCTGAACGCCGCACTCCAGGGTTTCGCCGAGGCGGAATCCGATGGCATCATCCAGGTCTCCGTAGGCGGCGCCGCCTACTTCTCCGGGCAACGCGTCAACGACCGCGTCACCGGCTCGCTTGCCTTCGCAGCCTTCGCGCACGAAGTCGCGGCGAAATACCCCAACATCACCATCGCCCTGCACACCGACCACTGCGCCAAACAGTATCTGGACGAATGGGTGCGCCCCCTGCTCGACCATGAAGCCGAACAGGTGAAGCACGGTCAGGAACCGACCTTCCAGTCACACATGTGGGACGGTTCCACAGTGCCGCTGGGTGAAAACCTCGACATCGCAGAAGAACTGCTCGACAAATCCCAAGCCGCGCACACCGTGCTGGAAATCGAAATCGGCGCGGTCGGCGGCGAAGAAGACGGGCACAGCGCCGAAATCAACGACAAACTGTATTCCACGCCCGCGCAAGGCATCGCCGTCGCGCAACGACTCGGCCTTGGCGAGCGCGGACGCTACATGGCCGCCTTCACCTTCGGCAACGTGCACGGCGCATACAAACCGGGCGTGGTGAAACTGCGCCCCGAACTGCTCGACGAAATCCAGACCACGGTCGCGCTCGCGATTAAGGCCGGCGAAATGCCCGACCCCGCGCACTCGCTGGATGTCGCTCCCGGTAAGCCGTTCGCCCTGGTGTTCCACGGTGGTTCCGGCTCCGCGCCGGAGGAGATCGCGCAGGCCGTGAGCTACGGCGTGGTGAAGATGAACATCGACACCGATACGCAGTACGCATTCAGCCGTGCGGTGGCCGGTCACATGTTCTCCAACTATGATTCGGTGCTCAAAATCGATGGCGAGGTGGGCAACAAGAAGATGTACGACCCGCGTTCGTGGGGGCGCGAAGCGGAAAGCGCCATGGCCGCACGCGTGGTGGAGGCTTGCAGGCAGCTTGGCAGCGCGGGCAAGGCGTTGAAGTAGTGTGATGCCGCACGCGCCGCGTAATGCATGCGGCGTGTGGCGGCACGGTGGGTGTGTCGCGTTGTATGAGACGAAAACGATGGAACTGACTAGTTTCAACGGCCGATCGGTGCATATCCGGCAGATATCCGGTAGAGGGCGCAGGATAGTCTTTGTAAGGCCTTGGTAAGGCTTTGAGGCGAAATCGCATACGCGCGGAGGTGCAACAACATGCCTGGAATTGTTTTGATCGGTGCCCAGTGGGGAGACGAAGGCAAGGGTAAGGCGACCGACCTGATCGGCACGAAGGTCGACTATGTTGCCCGCTTCAACGGCGGCAACAATGCGGGCCATACCGTGGTGGTCGGCGACGAATCGTATGCGCTGCACCTGCTGCCCTCCGGCATCATCAGCCCGACCGCGACTCCGGTTATCGGCAACGGTGTTGTTGTTGATCCTGAAGTGCTTTTCGAAGAGATCGACGGCTTGGAAAGCCGCGGTGTGGACTGCTCCCGACTGCTGGTGAGTGAGGGTGCGCACATTATTGCGCCGTATCATCGTGTGCTTGATAAGGTGACGGAACGTTTCCTGGGTAAGCACAAGATCGGTACCACCGGTCGCGGCATTGGACCTGCGTATGCCGACAAGATTAATCGCGTGGGCATCCGCGTGCACGACCTGTTCAATGCTGAGCATTTGCACGACAAGGTTGAGGCAAGCCTGCATCAGAAGAACCAGATGCTGGTGAAGCTGTACAATCGTCGTCCGATTGATGTGAACGAAACCACGGATGAGCTGCTTCGTCTTGGCGAGCGCCTGAAGCCGTATGTTGCCAATACTTCGCTGGTGTTGAACAAGGCGCTTGATGAGGGTAAGACCGTGCTGTTCGAGGGTGGTCAGGCGACCATGCTTGATGTGGATCACGGCACATATCCGTTTGTCACGTCCTCCAACCCGACTGCCGGCGGCGCATGCACCGGTACCGGTGTCGGCCCGACCAAGATCACCCGCGTGATCGGCGTTTCCAAAGCGTACGTGACCCGCGTGGGCGAAGGACCGTTCCCGACCGAGCTGTTCGGCGAGGAGGGCGAATGGCTGCGAGCCCAGGGCCACGAGTACGGCGTGACCACCGGCCGTCCGCGTCGTTGTGGCTGGTTCGATGCGGTCGTCAATCGTTATGCGGCTCAGGTCAACGGCCTGACCGACATCGTGCTCACCAAGCTCGACGTGCTTACCGGCCTGAAGGAAATCCCATTGTGCGTGGCCTATGATGTCAACGGCGAACGCCGCGACGATATGCCTACTGATCAGTCCGAATTCGCGGCAGCGAAGCCGATCTACGAATCCATGCCGGGTTGGGACGAGGATATTTCCCAAATCCACGACTTCAATGATCTGCCGAAGACCTGTCAGGATTACGTCAAGCGTCTTGAGGAACTGTCCGGCTGCCGTATCTCCGTGATCGGCACCGGCCCGCAGCGCGACCATATCATCCAGATCAATTCGCTGGTCGACTGACCGTCGGCAACGAGTTTCCCGGCTTGACTGGCAACGACGCGGCACATGATATCCGCCGGCTGATTCCGCGATTCGACCACTTGAAGTGGAAGATGGCGGCGGCCGGCATAGTCATTGGTCTGGTTTCAGGATTGCTGGTCGTCGTATACCGTCTCGGCATCGAATACGGCACGGATGCGTCCCGCTGGATATATGCGCGGATTCGCGAGACCCCGTGGCTGATTGCGCCGTGGGCGGTTGCCGCGGTGGCGGCCGCGCTGGCGATCGCGTGGATGGTCGTCAAGGAGCCGATGGCCGGTGGCAGCGGCATCCCGCAGACCAACGGCGTGGTGATATGCGGCTTGAAGATGCGTTGGCAGACGATTCTGCCAGTCCGTTTCGTCGGTGGACTGTTGGGCGCGTTGTTTGGTCTGTCGCTCGGCCGTGAGGGGCCGTCCATTCAGATTGGTGCGTCGGGAGCGCAGTGTGTGTCCCACCGTTTGCGCGGCCACCGCCGTGAGGACATGCAGGAGCATTATCTGGTCACCGCCGGTGCCGCGGCAGGCTTGTCCGCCGCGTTCAGCGCGCCGCTGTCCGGCATGATGTTCGCTTTGGAAGGGGTGCATCGGAGTTTTTCCCCTGCGATTCTGATGGGCGCCACTGCCGCATCGCTGACCGCCGATTTCGTCTCGAAATACTGTTTCGGTCTGCGTCCGGTTTTGGATTTCGGTGATATCGGTCAGCTGTCGTTGGAAGAGTATGTGTGGCTGATTCCGTTGGGATTGGTGGCCGGTTTGGTTGGTTCGCTGATGAACCGCTCGTTGCTTGGCTTCCAGACGCTGTACGGCAAACTGCCGGCATGGAGCCGCCCGATGATTGCGATTGCGATGGACCTGACCCCCGTTAGGTAGACACCTCTGATTCCAGCCAGTGTGGTTGGGAAG
>ERZ791846.22-NODE-22-length-139806-cov-15.1034_pt1 | contig 139806 bp, 143 predicted proteins | sample MGYA00510289_ERZ791846 | MGnify/ENA primary metagenome ERZ791846 (study PRJEB30046, sample SAMN00715274) | human gut metagenome | study: EMG produced TPA metagenomics assembly of the A metagenome-wide association study of gut microbiota in type 2... | reverse complement strand
TCTTCCGATCGTTTATTTATTTTTTATCATATACTCAAAATCTACAGTTGGCCAATTTACAAAATTAAAATTTAGAATGTTACATCCTTACCATAATAAATACATTCCAGAATCTTCTCCATATCCTCAACAGATGTTTCTCTCGGATTAGATCCCGTACAAGCATCTCCAACCGCTCTCTCTGCGATCATATGCTTCTTCTCAAGAAATTCGTCTTCTTTTACGCCAAATTCCTTCAGATTAGACACAATATGAAGACTTGTTCTCAGATCTTCTACTGCTTTGATCAGTGATAAAGTCAGTGCTTTATCAGTCACTCCAGGAAGTCCTAATTTTCTTGCGATCATTGCGAATCTGTCTTCACAGACTTTGGCATTGTACTGAATAACATATGGAAGATAGATTGCATTGGCGCATCCATGAGGAATATGTCCTGTATCAAAGACTGCTCCTGTCTTATGTGCCAAGGAATGTACGATTCCAAGCAACGCGTTGGAGAATGCCATTCCTGCTAAACACTGTGCGATATGCATATTCCCTCTTGCCTGCATATCTCCTTCATAGGATGCTTTCAGGTTATCAAAGATCATCTCAATCGCATGGATCGCTAATGGATCTGAGAATGGGGAATGTAATCCTGCAACATATGCTTCGATCGCATGGGTTAAGGCATCCATTCCTGTATGTGCCGTTAATGTCTGTGGCATTGTCTCTGCAAGTGATGGATCTACGATCGCTACATCTGGTGTGATCTCGAAATCAGCCAGTGGGTATTTGATTCCTGTGCTGTAATCTGTGATCACTGAGAATGCTGTTACCTCTGTTGCTGTTCCTGAGGTTGATGGAATTGCGATAAAGGTTGCTTTGTTACGAAGTGGCGGAATGGTAAATGGATCTTTGATATCATCAAAGGTTGTCTCTGGATGTTCATAAAATACCCACATTGCCTTTGCTGCATCGATTGGTGATCCTCCACCCATTGCAATGATCAGGTCTGGTTCAAATTCCTGCATCACTTTGGCACCTTTCATAACTGTCTCTACGGATGGATCTGGTTCGATTCCTTCGATCAGTTTTGTCTCAATTCCTGCTTCCTTCAAATATTCAACGACCTTGTCAACAAATCCAAAACGTTTCATGGACCCGCCACCCAGGCACAATACTGCTTTGTTTCCTTTGATTGTTTTTAGTGTCTCTAATGCGTTTTCTCCGAAGTATAAATCTCTTGGTAATGTAAATCTTGCCATAACTAACATCTCCTTTACCTGGATGACCGAAATTGAACCTTTTCTTATATATCCAACATTTGAATATCCGATTTCAATCGATTGTTTTGCTACAAATACATTGTACATCATTGTTAAAATTTTATCAATACTTTTCTTGCAGCTTTTTGCTATTTATACTTTCGACACTTTCATCATTCATATATATAAACAACAAAAAAGAACCTTGTACCATCACAAGATCCTTTGCTCTTTCGTATATTTTTATTTATGTCCTCGGACTTTTAAATATTCCTCTAATCCATGTCTTCTCAACTTACATGCTGGACATTCTCCGCATCCATCACCCATCACTCCATTATAACATGTCAGAGTTTCATTTCTTACAATATCAAAGACGCCTAATTTATCAGCCATCTCCCATGTCTGTTTCTTGTCAATCCACATCAGTGGTGTGATCACTTCAAACTCATAATCCATGGCAAGTGTTAATGTTGTTTCTAAAGATGAGATAAAGACATGGCGGCAATCTGGATATCCACTGAAATCACTCTGGGAAACACCCGTTACTAACACATGAATATCTCTTTGTTTTGCAAAAACAGCTGCAAATGTTAAGAATAACATATTTCTTCCATCGACAAATGAATTTGGTGTTCCTTCTTCTGGTGCTTCATGATCCACTTCCATATCTACTCTGGTAAGAGAGTTTGGTGCTAACTGATTTAACAATCCCATATCCAGAATATGATGTTCTACACCGTGTTCTTTACAGATTTTCTTTGCACACTCGAGTTCCTTTGAATGTCTCTGTCCATAGTTAAATGAAAGCGCGATCACTTCATCATATTTCTTCTTTGCCCAGAAAAGGCATGTTGTGCTGTCTTGTCCACCGCTGAATACAACAACGGCCTTGTTTGGTTTTGCCATTTTGCTTCTCTCCTTTTCTTATTTTCCTGCCTGCATCATGAAATGCCATTTTAATGTGGAATCCGTGTCAAATGCTCCTCGAAGTGTTGTTGTCACTGTCTTGGCATTTTGTTTCTTGATTCCTCTTGCACTCATACAGCTATGACATCCTTCAATATAAACGGCTACATCTTCACTTCCTGAAACTTCCATGATAATTTCTGCGATATCACTTCCGATCCTTTCCTGAAGCTGTAAACGTTTTCCAACCATATCACAGATTCTTGCGATCTTACTAAGTCCTAATACCTTGTCTTTTGGCAAATATGCCACAGAGACTTTCATATCATACATTAATGCCATATGATGCTCACAATAACTAAAGATATCAATATCTTTTACGATCACCATATCTTTATGATCTTTGACACTTAGATCATCTTCAAATGTCTTTGAAAACATCTGTGCGATCTCATGATTACTGTAATTCATTCCTTCAAAAACTTCTTCATACATTTTCGCTACACGATCTGGTGTTTCTTTTAACCCTTCACGGTTTGGATCATCTCCAAGTGCAACAAGAATACCTCTTATATGTTCCTTGATCGCTTCTTTATCGATTGCCATAGTATTTCCTCCTATACGCCTGTCTTGTCAGGGTCCCATACAACTTTATGGATCTGAATCTGGAACCTGACTTTGTTAAGCTTGTTTTCTTTCATAAATTCAACGATTTCTTCTGGTTCGATTTTACCAAATACAGGACTGAAGTATACAATTGCTTTTTCACAAAGTCTGAATCGTTCAATGATTTCTTTCGCCCTGTTTAAATCCTCCCTGCTTCCAATAACAAATTTAACAACATCCCATGGTTTTAAATATTCCATATTTTCAAGGCACATATTCTCTTCCATATTACTGGATGGAAGTTTGTAATCCATTGTCATTGTCAGTCTGTTGTCTCTTTCTTTATAATATCTGATCGGTACACTTCCATTTGTCTCAATCTCAATCTCAACTTTTGGCATCATCAAGATACTTCCGATCAATTCTGACACATTTTCGTCAAGAAGAGGCTCTCCACCTGTTAATGTAACAAGTTCGACTCCTGCTTCTTTGATCCTTTCTACAATCTGCGGTGCCGTCAATAATTCACATCTTGCATCTCTTTTATTGGCCCATGTTGTGTCGCAGTAAGAGCAGTTTAAGTTACATCCTTTCAATCGGATAAACATAGCAAGACGACCAGCTTTCTTTCCTTCTCCGTTGATACTTACAAAGGTTTCGACTACTTTAAATGTTTCCATCTCATTTACTCCCCATATGCTGCCATATTATTTGGTGTCTCATAAACTTTCGCTAACTTGACATCATATCCGATTTCTTTCACTCTATCATAAAAATATTTTGCAAAACTCTCTGCAGTTGGACGAAAATCTACGAAGATCATTTTGAAATTTTCCTCTTTCAATGCTTCTACTGTCTTCTCTTTTAATGTTCCATCTTCTATGATCAGACTATGATCAAACTCATCTGCTAATTTTTTGATATCATCTTTTAACTGTCCAAAATCGACAACCATTCCTCGAATCTGCCCTGTCTGTTCTAATGTTTCACTTTGTACGGTAACTTCTAATTTCCAGCGGTGACCGTGGATATTGCTGCATTTTCCTTCATAACCCGATAAAAAATGAGCTGAATCAAAGGATGCATGTGTTGTTAACTGATACATTTTCTTCTTTCCCTTCTACATATATTTTCAATCAAAAAAGGATACAAGCACGCGTACCTGTATCCTGAAAATCTTCTTCTCAGTCCTAGTTTTGTTTATAGACAGGATGGTACGAATGAACTGTCTTTGATTTCTAAAATCTTATCTAGTATATCATTGTTTTATCAAAATAGCAAACAGAGATTGCAAAATTTCACAATCTCTGTTTACTTATTATAAATATTGCTTATGAAAATATGAGGAATTAATTTATTGTAAATGGTTATTTACAATCTTATTTATTTAATGGTTTCTTTGTAAATGACATAACGATCATTCCAATAACTGCACCAACTACTACAGAAATTAAGTATTGTACTGGATTCGTGATGACTCCAATAACAAAGATTCCACCGTGTGGTGCTGGAAGTCCACATTTAAATGCCATGGATAACGCACCTGCTACTGCAGATCCTACGATACATGGTGGCAGGATATGGATTGGATCTCCTGCTGCAAACGGGATAGCTCCTTCTGTAATGAATGATAATCCCATGATGTAATTTACAACACCAGATTTTCTTTCACTCTCTGTAAAACGATTCTTGAAGAATGTTGTACAAAGTGCGATCGCAAGTGGAGGTACCATTCCTCCGGCCATAACAGCTGCCATGATCGCATACTGTTCTGGTCCTGCATTGGCTACTGTTAACTGTGCTGTACCAAATACATACGCTGCTTTATTAAATGGACCACCCATATCAATGGACATCATCGCTCCAAGAACTGCTCCTAAAAGGATAGAACTTGTTCCACTCATAGATGATAAGAAGTTATTCAGTCCTGTATTGATCGCTCCAACAACCGGATTAACTGCGATCATCACAACACCCATAATTAAAATACCACAAACTGGGAATAGTAAAATTGGTTTTAACCCTTCTAATGCACTTGGTAATTTATCAAACAGTTTTCTTAATAAAACCATGATATATCCACCAACAAAACCTGCAAATAATGCTCCGATAAATCCAGAGGAAACGGCTTTGGCAGAATCATATGCCATGATATTAGCAAATGTATAACCACCATTTGCTAATGCTCCACCAACGAAACCTATCGCTAATCCTGGTCGGTCTGCAATACTCATTGCAATAAATCCAGCTAAGATTGGAAGCATAAATCCAAATGCCTGTTCACCGATTGTCTTTAGTAAAGCTGCAAGTGGTGTATTCTTACCGAAGTTTGCCGGGTTGATCGCCTGATTATCTACTAAGAATGCAAGAGCGATCAAGATACCTCCACCGATTACAAATGGCAGCATATGAGATACACCATTCATCAGATGTTTATAAATCTGACGTCCAACGCTTTCACCTTCTGCACTATCTTCTTGTGCTGCTGCTCCTGAATGATGATATGTTGGCGCTTTCTTATCTAAGATTGTCTGGATCAGTTCTTCTGGTTTATTAATTCCGTCCGCTACTTTTGTCTGAAGAACCTGTTTTCCATCAAAACGTGCCATCTCAACGTTCTTATCTGCTGCTACGATGATTCCATCACAATTTTCAATCTCTTCTTTTGTTAAGACATTCTTTGCTCCACCTGAACCATTTGTCTCAGCTTTTAATGTAATTCCCATCTCTTTTGCTTTATTCTCAAGAGATTCTGCTGCCATGAATGTATGAGCGATTCCTGTTGGGCATGCTGTAACTGCAAGAACTCTGATCGTTCCATCGTCTGCTTTCTCTTCTTGTACAGCAGGTTTCTCTTCTTCCTTCGCCGCCTCTTCTGGGAATTTTTCTGTTTCTTTCTTGTCAATCAATGCAAGATATTCTTCCTTGCTTGTTGCCTTTAATAAACTGTCCTTAAATACTGGATCCATTAAGATCACAGATAATCTTGACAATGCCTCTAAATGCACGTCGCTTCCTTCTGCTGGTGCTGCGATCATAAAAAATACATCAGATGGTTCTCCATCCATTGCTTCATAATCGACTCCGTCTGGTACTGTCATAGAAGCTAATCCAGCCTTAATCACTGCTTTGTTCTTAGAATGAGGAATTGCGATTCCTCCTCCGATACCAGTTGTTCCGTTTGCTTCCCTGGCTAAAATGCCTTTCTTGAATTCTTCACGGTCTGTAATATTTCCACCTTTGACCATCAAATCAACCAGATGATCAATTGCTTCTTCTTTGCTGTTAACCTTCACACCAAGGTCAATTGTTGCATCCTGCAACAGCTCTGTAATTCTCATACAGGTTATCCTCCTTTTCCAAAATAAAAACGTCAAAATCAATCATTCGTTTCCTTTTTTTCTTCATTATAGCACAGTTTCAGTCAAAGTCAATCATTTTAAACCATTTTCTTTCATATTTTTGAAAAAAGGAAATATTAAAAAACATACCTCTTTTTAATATTTCCCTTCCTTTTAATTTTTATTTCACTTTGATCGCCCAGCGCATCTTTGTTGATTTTGCTCTTCCGTTCTGGGCACATTCCTCTTTTGATGGACGAATAACATCTTTGGCTATATCACTGTAGATTCCTGCTTTCTTCCCATACTTAAACGCGTGTTTTACAAGTCGATCTTCTCCAGAGTGGAATGTAAGGATTGCAACCTTTCCACCTGGTGCTAATGCGTCTGGAAGTTTCTCCAATAATTCTTCTAATACTTCAAACTCGCTGTTTACATCAATACGCAAAGCCTGAAATGTTCTCTGGCAGGATTTCTTAACTGCTTCTTTTCGCTCTTTTTCCGGCAAAAAGTTTAATGCTCTTTCAATGACATCTTTAAGATCCGTTGTTGTCTTGATCTTCTTTCCCCGTTTCATCGTTGCAACGGTTTCTTTTGCAATCTGTTTTGCATACGGCTCATCTGCATTTTCAATGAGCATTCCTTCAAATTCAGCCTTCGTGATATCTTCTAAACGCTCTGCCGCTGAAATTCCTTTTTCTGGATTCAGTCTTAAATCTAATGGTCCTTCAAATTTATAAGAAAATCCTCTTTCCGGATTATCAATCTGCATGGAGGATACGCCAAGGTCGGCTAAAATGAAATCGAATGGTCCAACTTCTTCGGCTACCTGATCAATATTAGCAAAATTAATATGCTTGATCGTTAAGATATCTTCTCCAAACCCTGCATCATGCAGACGTTTCTCTGTCTTTACAGATTCGATCGGATCTACATCTAATGCGTAGATATGACCTTTACCCTGTAACTTTTCTAACATCTTTCTTGTATGTCCGCCATATCCTAAGGTTGCATCCAATCCTTTTTGTCCCGGCTGGATGTCAAAAAATTCAAGAATTTCTTTTACACAGATGGAAATGTGCATTCCTGCCGGTGTACTTCCTTTACTAATAACTTTTTGAATCGTATCTCCGTATTTTTCTGGATTTAATTCTTTGTATTTCTCTTCGAATCTTCTTGGATGAGTCCCTTTATATCTGACTCTTCGTTTGTGTTTCTTTTCTGGCTGCTGTTGTTCCATTATTTTATACCTTTCTTTGATCTGTTTTAATGCATTTTGCGCTGTTTCTTCTAAAGATTTTTCTTTCTTAGGGCTGATCACTTTAAATTCCATGATGATTGCTTTCTTCCCATAATAGCGACTTAGATAATCTGACATCTTCCAGATAGAATCAGAAATCATACTGTCATTCATTTTCGTTTTTATGTGAAAATTATACCATAAAATCACAAAAGGTCACAACCTGTATCTCTACCATGATACAGTTATGACCTTTCTTTAAACATATATAAAATTATTGTGCATGCCTCTTCAACGCTTCCAAGTAAATCGCCCCTAATCTGCTAGGTTTCGTCTTCTTATGTGTCACATACCCAATATGCATCTCGCCTTCTTCTGCAAGCGGAACTGCGATAATATTCTCTCCATTTAATTCCTTATCAATCACACCGCTGCTGATCGTATATCCATTTAATCCGATCAGTAAGTTAAACAGAGTTGCCCTGTCTCTCACTCGAATGTTCTTTGAACGCACTTCCGTACTGAACATCTCTTCAGAATAATAGAATGAATTATGTTCCCCCTGCTCAAATGACAGATACGGATAATCTTTGAGATCTTCCATTGTGACCTGATCTTTCTGTGCCAGTGGGTTCTTGTCACAGATAAAAATATGTGGTCTTGCAACAAATAGTTCTGTGAATTTGAGATCATTTGCTTTCATGATCTTCTCAAGGACCGATGCATTGAATTCATTGAGATATAAAATTCCGATCTCACTTTTCATTCTGGCTACATCATCGATGATCTCATAAGTCTGAGTTTCTCTCAGACTGAAATCGTAATTCTCGCTTCCATATTCTTTGATCAAGTCTACAAATGCATTGACTGCAAAAGAATAATGCTGTGTTGAAATGCAAAATTCCTGTTTCCCACCACTTTTATGTTTATATTTCTCTTCGATCAATGCCGCCTGCTCCAATACCTGTCTTGCATATCCAAGGAAGATCTCTCCTTCTCTAGATACATGAATTCCCTTGTTCGTGCGGTCGAAGATCGTGATCTGCATCTCTTTTTCCAGTTCTTTTAGAGCTTTGGTAAGACTTGGCTGTGATACAAAGAGTTCTTCTGCTGCCTTGCTGATCGTTCCGATCTCCGCAATCGTTACGACATATCTTAGCTGTTGTAATGTCATCGTTTCTTCCTTCTTTGGTCTTTTTGTATCATTATACAATAGTTTATTTTATATGGCAAAGACTGATTGTTTCTTTTAATCTTACTCACGATTCTTTAACGCATCAGAAAGTCCGACTTTGTAAATCTTTCGCACTAATAACTTGTTAATTACCAGGTATGTAATGATAATTCCTGCATAGATCAATGCATACATCTGCCATGTGAAACTTAAATTCATACCACAAGCTATATTGGAAACCATAACTGGGTACATTGCATCCATTAATTTCTTAGATAATGGAACACTGATCAGTGCTCCAACTGCGATCATATAGAAATTCCCATCAAGATAAAGCTTCTTAATCTCTTTCTTCCGATACCCAAATACTTTCATCAACGCAATATTTTGTGCAGAACGATCAATCATTACCTTGATCATTAAATACATGACAATTGCAAAGATAATAACAGAAAGTCCAACGATCATTCCCATCATCGGAATCATCATATTGATAAATACATCTGAACTCTCCTCAATTGCTTTTTTACTTGTCGTTGCATATAGTTTTCCAGAGTCAATCGACAGTTTCTTCTTTGATACAACCATATTGTAATAATCTGATGATGTCTGAAAGAGATCTCTCATGCTGTCAATATCCATAAATGCATATAACCCAGAAGAATATTGTGTGATATCTGCTACCTGAAATGCGTAATCCATTTCATCTTCCTCATCAGACAGTATGATTGAGTCACCTTTTTTCAGATCATATTTCTGTGCCATTGCAGATGAAATAACAACTTTGTTCTTTGCTTTCGGAAGATCTTTATCCTGGCTGAAATATGGATTATCATTTTCTATACCGATCAGGGAAATTTCAAGATCATATCCCCATACTTCTTTATGCAATCCTTTTACAAAACATGCATCCCCGCCTTTTGGTACTTTTTTATCCGGATATTTATATGTATACATATATTCAAATTTTGTGTCTTTCTTATTTTCTTTGCTGATATGATCACACATCACATAACAGTCCAGACCGATCATCATAACCAACAGTGCAATAAACATTCCAAATACTACCGTAAATCCGGCTCTTGCCTCACGCAGTGACTGCCTGATCCTGAATTTTGTAAGAAATGGCATATCGCCTAATTTGACTTTTGAAATATGACTCTTCTTTTGCTCATTTCTTATCATAGAAAGTGCTGGCCTTGACAGTTTCTTTCTTATAACAAAATAGTTTACGATCACTGCAACAAGTGGCGGCATAACAATTCCATACACCAATAGATAGATTAAAAGTTCTGGACTCAAATCTGGTATAGAAAAATAATCATAACAATCCTGCATCTGTGTTGGAATTCCTATCGGACTATATCCAATGATCGTTCCTGCTAATCCAGCCAGAAATGTTACGATCACCGGAACTGTTAAATAATATTTTAGAAGCTGCTTCTTTATCACTCCAAGCGCATACAATGTTCCAATAATATTATTTTCTTTCTCAATTTCATGAATGACAAAAACAGATATTACATAGGTAAATAAGATCATAATGATGACACCTGCTATCATTCCAGCAAGTTTACTAATGACCTGATCACCTGCCGCTGCTCCAATTCTTATGTTGTCATCTGCCTTTAAAAACTGAGTCAGATTCGATGTTTCCATATCAAATGCTTTCATCAGTTCTTTTGTTCCTTCTTCCAATTGATCAGTTCCTTCTTTTAACTTACTACTTCCATCTGATGCTTTTTTAACACCATTTGTATAAGCCTTGATTCCATCTCTATATGTTTTTAAGGCATCCAGCTGTTCTTTTGCTGATTCTAAGGATAATCTTGTCAACCCATCACTTGACTTTGCGATCAAACTTTTTAGAATATTCGCATAATTATTTTCTGTCAATGATGTTACACCAAAGGAGGTCAACTGACTTTCTGCTGTTTTTAAGTATGCCTGAAAAATCTGATCGGCACCTTTTTGCAATGTTTCGTTGTTTTCACTTAGTTTGTTTAATCCGTCTGACATCTGGGTACTTGCATCTGTAAGTTTTTTGATTCCGTCTTTGATGTCATCTTTCTTTCCTGCAGTTTCTTCCCAGTAATCTTTAAAATATGGATCATCGACATCATCCGGGTTAAATATGATCTTCTTTAATTTATTTTTCAACTGTTTCTGAGTCATTGCACCATTTAATCGGTATGCATAGATATATTCCTCAGATTGAATACTATTTTCATTGTCTTTTAGATTTTCATAAGCATCTTCTGTCACAAATGCAAGTCCAAACTGTTTGCTGTCTACAGTACTGTCTGATAACTTTTCATAACATGCATCGTAGTCTGGAACTGATCCGATTCCTGTTATTTTATAGAAGTTGCCGTCAATCGTGATCTTTGATCCTGTTTTTAAGTTGTGTTCTTGTGCATATCGTTTTTCTACAACAACTTCACTTTTGTTTTTTGCTAATCGACCTTCATCCAGATTAATTTTATTGACTTTTTTACGATTCTTAAAGATTCTTAACTTACTTCCATCTTTTTGTCTAAAATCAAGATAAAATGTCTCTTCTACTGTAAGCCCTTTCTTTGTAAAGTTTTCTTTTTGTTTTGTCGTTAGTGGCACAAATACCTGAAACTGTCCATCTTCCAGCTTATGTTTCTTTGCCTGCTTTGTAGTTCCATCAACAATCGTATCCGCTGCACCTACCAGACTGATGACCAAATACATACTGATAATAATCAAAAAAGCAAGTGCAAAATAGCGGAATTTATTTTCTTTTAAATCTCTCCATGCTCTTTTTCTCAATACTTTTTCCATCTAAAGATCCTCCAGTGATTTTGCTGGTAATCTTGTTTCATTTTCGTAATCTTCACTGATCTGACCATCTTTGATGATAATAACCTTATGTACCATATTGCGGATTGCATTATTATGCGTTACGATCAGCATGGTTGTGCCATATTGCTGATTGATCTTCTCTAATAAGATCAAGATATCTTTGGATGTTTTCGAATCAAGAGCTCCTGTCGGTTCGTCGCAAAGAAGCAGCTTTGGATTCTTGATCAACGCCCTTGCAATTGCACATCGCTGCTGCTGTCCACCGGATAATTGTGCAGGAAATTTATCTTGATGTTCTGTTAGTCCGAGCGTATCTAGCAGTTCTTCCATATCCAATGGATCTTCCGTTAAAAATTGACAGATCTCTATATTTTCTTTGACTGTAAGATTTGGTACCAGATTATAAAACTGGAAGATAAACCCTAGATTAGCTCTGCGGTATTCGGAGAGCTCATCTGCATTTAATCCTGATATTTCATTGCCATCGACTTTGACTGAACCAGAATCCATAGTATCTAATCCGCCGATACAGTTTAGCATTGTAGATTTTCCTGAACCACTGTTTCCTTGGATAACACACATCTGCCCTTGTTCGATGTTGGTTGTGATTCCTTTTAGTACTTGATTATAGCTTTCGCCTGATCCGAAGCTTTTTTTCATATCTTTTATTTCTAAATACATATATAGTTCCTTTCGCTTCTAGAAGTTAGTCTTCTCTAACGTATAGTTAGTATCATCTAACATCATTATAACAAAAGTCTACAGACTTCACAAGATTGTGATTTGAATGACGGAAATTATTGGTGGAATATTATAACGTCTAACATACACACCCTTCCGCTTGAAAATTCTTAATTTTATACGAGAATGTCTTCAGGTATTCATAAAAACATAAAAAAAGATAGAGGTACGAAATGATAGGATTCCATAGAATTTTTTGCAAAATCGCAGCCAACACGGGCACTGTTTGAACGCAGTGAGTTGTGCAGGAGTGTTGGCGGATCAGCGTTTTGCAAAAAATCCGTCAATGGAATTCGTTTTTCGTACCTCTATCTTTTTTTATGTTTTTATGAATACTCGATACATTTCCGTTATACAATTTAAAAATTTAATTTCCACACTCAATACTGATCTGATTAAACTGATCCAGAAGATCATCAACAACTAATTTTGCTTTCTCTTCTCCAGCTTTATCAAGTACCGCATGTCCCTGATGCATCATAAGAATACGATTTCCATATTCTACGGCATAACGCAGGTTATGTGTAACCATGATCGTTGTCAGTTTCTTTTCTTTGACAACTTTTCCTGTCAACTCCATGATCAGTTCTGCTGTCTTTGGATCAAGTGCAGCAGTATGTTCATCCAGAATTAAGATCTCAATTGGTGCCATCGTTGTCATAAGAAGTGCCATTGCCTGTCTCTGTCCTCCTGATAAGGAACCTACTTTGCTTCCCATCATGTCTTCCAGTCCAAGTCCTAATTGGCTTAATAATTCTCTGTAATAGTCAACTCTCTTCTTATTTGTACCAAATCCAAGTCCAAATTTCTTTCCTTTATTGTCTGCAAGAGACATATTTTCAAGGATTGTCATAGATGGGCAGGTTCCCATTGCTGGATTTTGATAAACACGTCCGATCTTTCTCTGTCTGATATACTCTTTTTGATGAGAAATATCTTCTCCATTTAAAATAATATTTCCTGCTTCCGCTTCTAAGCTTCCGCAGATCAGATTTAACATGGATGTCTTTCCTGAACCATTACTTCCGATCACGGAAATGAAATCTCCGTCATCTACCGTCAGATTGAAGTCTTTGAACAGGCAGACTTCATTGACTGTTCCGATATTATAATATTTGTCGATATGTTTTAATTCAATCATGCCTTTTTCACCTTCTTCTTACGGTCCATACTGATGATCAGAATGATCAGGAATAAGACTGCTGTGATCAATTTTAAGTCTGTTGCTGGTAATCCTACTTCGATCGCGATTGCTACACATGCTTTGTAGATCACAGAACCGATGACAACTGCAGTTGTTGCTTTGATAAGATTTCCTTTAAATACGTTTGTTCCAATGATAACACTGGCAAGTCCGATAACGATCGTTCCAGTTCCCATAGAGATTTCAAAGAATCTCTGCTGCTGACACATAACACTTCCAGCTAATGCAACTAATCCGTTTGAGATCGCAAGTCCTACGATCTTCACAAATCCACTGTCTTTTGCAAGAGATGTTACGATTGTCTCGTTATCTCCAACGGCTCTTAACAGGTATCCTGATTTTGTTTTTAAATATAAGTCTAATAATATTTTGGCAATGATCATGATGATGAAAATAATGATCACCGTCTTATATGGTGCTAATGCTTCTGGGAAGATTCCGTTGATGAAGTCATTATCAAATACGGATTTGTAGTTAAATAATGGAACATTTGCGCTTCCGCCTACAATTCTTAAGTTTAAGGTATAAAGACCTGTCATAACGATAATTCCGGATAATAAGTCTCTGACTTTGAATTTTACATGTATGATTCCTGTGACCATTCCTGCAATTGCTCCGGCTGCTGTTGCTGCAATTAATGCAAGCAATGGGTTCTTTCCTGAGGAGAGCATGACGGTTGTCACTGCTGCTCCTAATGGAAAAGTACTGTCTACGGACAGATCCGGAAAGTCTAATATTTTGTATGTGATATATACGCCAAGCGCCATGATCGCATAGATAAATCCCTGCTCAAATACGCCTATGATCAATTGTTCCATAATATTTACATCTCCTGATTATTTTTCTGGTGCGCTGATCTTGTCAAATGTCTGTTTTGCCTGTTTCTGCACATCTTTGCTGATTGTCATGTTAATCTTCTTAGCTGCTGCTGTATTAATGATGACATCTCCATTGTTAAATGTTTCAAATTTCATATCTTTTGCTTTTTCTTCGCCTTTTAAGATTTTAGCTGCCATCTTACCTGTCTGTTTTCCTAATTTTACGAAGTCAATTCCGACACAAGCTACACATCCTAATTTTACCTGTTCTACTTCAGATCCGAAAACTGGAATATTTAATTTGTTTGCTTTCTGAAGGTATGTCTGCATGTTGCTGACTACTAAATTGTCTGTTAAGTTTGTGATGCAGTCTACTTTCTTCAGTAAACTGTCTGCTGCCATTGGCATATCTGCGGAAGCTGTGATTCCCTGTGTGATGATCTTGAATCCATATTTATCAGCTACTTTTTCATAAGCTTCGATTCCTGCTTTGGAGTTTGCTTCGTTTGTGCTGTAGAAGATTCCGACATTCTTTGCTTTTGGCATCATCTGACGAATCAGTTTTAACTGTTTATCTGCAAGTACAAGATCGGAAGTTCCTGTGATATTTCCAACATTCTTTCCTTCTTTATCTACAAATCCTGCAGCTTTTGGTGATGTAACAGCTGTATAAACAACTGGGATATCACTGTCTTTTGTTGCATTGTATGCACTCTGTGCACTTGGTGTTGCAATCGCACAGATCATATCTAATTTCTTTGATGCAAAATTTGATGCGATCTGGTTATCTGTGGCTGTATCTGCCTGTGAGTTTTTGTATGTAATCTTTAAGTTTTCTCCTTCTTTGATACCTTCAGATTCTAAACCTTTTAAAAATCCTTTGCGGCAGTTATCAAGAGAACCATGTTCTGCAAACTGGATGATTCCTAAGTTATATGTTTTAGATGAACTGTCATCTTTCTTGCTTCCACATCCAACCATTAATGACATTGCCATAACTGCTGTTAATCCCGCTGCTAATACTTTTTTCATTGTTCTCATAATTTCTTCTCCTTTTTATTTAAGTTGTACGTTTCTTCAAATAGAAAAAAGAAAAGCCCCAAGCAAATATGCTTGAGGCGAATTATCCGCGGTACCACTCAAATTGACACTAGGTGTGTCCACTTAAATCATATACTATCATATATGCCCACTCTGGTAACGGGTCGGGTGCCCGGCGATTCCTACTTGTTACTTTCAAAATCACCCTCGAAAGTCCATTCACCAGGGAAATCATACTGCAATCTCACCACCTGCAGCTCTCTTTGAATCATTCTGATCCTGCTTACTACTCTTTCTCAACGGTTTCTTTTCTATTTGCTTAAAATCATAATACTTTTATCTTTCCTTGTCAAGCATTATTTGTAAAAAGAATGTCCTTGATAGGTAAACAATCTGGTAAGTGCCTCATCAAACCATGAAACATTTTTTGGATTTGCCATCGTTTTTTCTACGAAATATAATGCTCCTTCGGAATAGTCGATTCCGTCTTCTAATGCTTTTTTTACGCTTCTTTTTGTACTCTTTGTGATATGGACGGATTCATATCTTCCATCAGCTGTCGGTGAAAACTGGACTTTCCCATAAGCTCTCTGAAACACAACGGCTTCGATCGAGTTTGGAAATTCTTTACTTCTTACACGGTTTAAAATTACATTTGCTACAAGTATCTTGCTTTTTTCATCTTTATCGGTTGCTTCTGCTTCCACGATCCTCTCAAGAATCGATCGTTCTCTTTGGGTGACTACATGCTTTGTTTTTGGAATATAGACGGGTTTGTCTTTAATCTGTTGTTCTAAATTGACTTTCGTCATAAGCTGTGCCTGCATAAGGTACGCTCTTTGTTCTTCCAAAAGTCTTGTCTGCACCACTTGTTCTACTTTGGCATTGGTTTGGGCTGGTAATCTTAGAAATTCTCCTGCGAAGACATTTTGTCCAAAGCTGCAGATGCCGATGGAACATAGGATGGCTGCAATTTCTATTTTCTTCTTCAATGTCACATACTCTCCTTTAAGAAAGAGTATATGCAGTTATTTTTAGATTATTCATAGAAGTTTCATTGCCTTAGTGTGTTGCAATTGATTTTGTTTTATTAATTATCTTATCATTTGAATCTGTAAATGGCAAGGTATTGATCATCAAACCAAAACCTTGATCCACTGATCCTTCTTCACATACAGATACGTTGGTATACACTTAAACAACTGATCTGAATTCAGCAATAACACAACCATCGGTACTGGCAATTTCCATACAAATGCCCCTAAAAATGAAAACGGCATCACGATCGCCCAGGTTGAGATCAAATTCAGATACATCATATATTTTACATCGCCACCACCTTTGATAATACCAATTCCAGTTGGCATCTGGTATGACATTCCAACCATCACGATGGATAAAATGATCAGAATCTGGTCTGCCATTTGATATGCATTTTGTGTCAGATCATAGAGAGATAACAATGGAATCCTTAAGAAAAACAAGCTGATTCCAAGAACACTTCCTATGATCAGATAAATAACTTGCAGTGTTTTACTGTATTCTTTTACTTTTGTAGTTCCTCTGTTTTCCCCGATCGTTGTTCCGATCAATACAGCAGATGCTGAGGCTTCTCCGATGGTTATAACTTTCAAGTACTGAAACATCGTCGTAGAAACAGAATTGGCTGCAATCGCATCTGCGGATAAGCGGCCTAAGATTCCTGTTTGAATTGGTGTCGCAAGTGCCCATAACGTATTTGATAAAAAGGATGGCCACAAAATCTTGAAAAAGCGTGAAAATGCTTCTTTTGTAAAGTGGAGGAAATCTTTACAGAATAATTTCAATTTATGATCCGCAAAGATTAAGTAGATTACAACAATCACTAATTCTAAAATACGTGCAACCAATGTTCCAACTGCCGCACCTTTAGTTCCCATTTCTGGAAAACCAAATTTTCCAAAGATCAGTGTATAGTTGATCGATACGTCTACGATCAATGATAAAATTGAAATCTTTAATGCGATAGAAACAGTCTCAACGCTTCGAAGTGCCGCCATTAAGATCGTAGACAGCACAAATAAAGGATAGGTAAAACGGATCAGTGAAAGGTAATCCATTCCTTGTATAATGTAACTTTCCTTTTTTGTAAATAGCATTAAAATTTCTCTTGGAAACAATGTGGTCAGTATAAATACAGTCAGTCCAAGGATTAATCCTGTTGCCAACGCAATCCCTGTAAATGTTCGAATTGGTTTCGTCTTTTTCTGTCCCCAGTATTGGGAAGCAATGATCACTAGTGTATCCCCGATCGCAAGTGTCATTTGTTGTAGTAAAAACTGAATCTGATTGACCGTTGCTGCCCCAGAAAGAGAGGACTGACTATACATACCAAGCATCAGATTATCTGCCATATTGATGCTGTATGCAATGATATTTTGGAAAACAACAATGATCATTAGATGAAATAAAGTTCTATAAAAATTTCTGTCCCGTGTAAATAACATAAAAATTCCTTTCTAGCTGATCCTTCGCTTATAAAATAGCAAAAACACCATTTTGCTGATAAATTAATTATATCAGAAAAATGATGTTTTCATCCACTTGATTAAAAATTATTGTATTTCATTTTCTCTGCCATCACTCACAAAAATTTCATTTTTAGCAGCTCTTTGATAGTTTCTCTTTAACATTTCAACATGTGATAAAAATGCCGGATCATCAAAATATTTTGCTTGTTTTGGACATTTTTTTACACATGCCTGACATTTGATACAAATTCCATCAATTTTACTTGGATCTTCTGAATTGATCGATCCCATTGGACAGACTTTCACACAAAGATCACAGTGATCACAATTACTTTTTGTCTTTGGTTTTGCCTTTAAGAATTTCGCTGGTTTGCCATCAATTCCAAGTGGGGTATAATATGGCGGGATTGGCTCAATTCCTTTTACATGAACTGGTTTCGGAATTTCTCCCAATGTTTGTATCATTTCTATGATCGTTACGATACGCTTAGCAAACCCTCTGATTTCTTCCTGATCTGACTTACCTGGGCGCATCGTTGCTAATTGATCTGTAAAAACATGCTGTGCTACGAACGCTCCTGCTGCAATCGTATGAAAATGATTGTTTTCTAGTTCATTTCTTAATTCAATCAATGCATTGTCATAGTTTCTGTTCCCAAATGTAACAACTGGTACTGCAAATGCATCATTTCCTTGAAATAATCCTTGTATCATCGGAAGTACTTTGTTTGGAACTCTTCCCGCATACACAGGAGTTCCAAAGATCACTAGTTCTTCTTTTGTAAATAGATTGAATCTTCATTTTTATTCCACATATTCAACTATTTGATCAATGACATAGCTGCTTCATCTGCAATAATTGTTACATCTGGATGGAATCTTAAGATAGATCCTGGTACTTCTGGTGTTACTGGTCCATAAATACTGTCTTTTAATGCCTGTGCTTTTTCTTCTCCGCTGACAACTAATAAGATCTTCTTAGAACGCATGATCGTTCCGATTCCCATGCTGTATGCCTGTTTTGGTACATCATCTGCTGATTCGAAGAATCGTTTGTTTGCTTCGATCGTGCTTTCTTTTAAGTCTACGCAGTGTGTTCCATCTTCAAAATGATCCCCTGGCTCGTTGAATCCAATATGTCCGTTTCTTCCTAATCCTAATAACTGAAGATCAACCGTTCCTAAAGACTGTACCAATGCTTCATAACGTGCTACTTCCTCTTCACTGTTTAAGTTTGTTCCATCTGGAAGATATGTTTTTTCTGGATTGATATTTACTTTATCGAATAAGTATTCATGCATGAAATAGTAATAGCTCTGTTCATTTTCTTTTGGTAATCCTTTGTACTCGTCTAAGTTTACTGTTGTAACTTCTGAGAAATCAAGATCTCCTGCTTCATATTTCTTTACTAATTCATCATATGTTCCGATTGGTGATGATCCTGTTGCAAGTCCTAACATGCAGTCTGGCTTTAATGTGACTACAGATGCAATGATGTTTGCTGCTTTTTTGCTCATTTCTTCGTATGATTTTGTTTTGATGATTCTCATGATCTTTCTCCTTTTAATGCGCGCACAGTGTCATCGTGCATGGTTTCTTTTTTCTTTTTATCGTGTTCTAAATAGTAAGAATATATAAGATCTAACATAATAAGGATTGGAAACTGCGGAGAGATAACATTTCCATGATCTAAATATTTTCTTGATGCGATCAAAACTAATTCGTCACAGATATCCTCATAGTCATCCTTATTTTTTCCTGTGATCAAGATGGTGTCCGCTCCTCGTTTTTTTGATTCTTCTAATAGATAACAAACATCTTCACTCTCTCCACTGATACTGATCCCGATCACAAGACAACCTTCCTTTTGGAATACTGCCTGCATTCTCATCAGATCTGGATCTTGAATCGAATTGATATCTACTCCAATTCTCATAAATCTTAGACGCATCTCTCTCGCTGCAAGGCCGGAACTTCCTTTCCCACATACGAACACTCTCTTTGCCTGTCCTAATTTCTCACAGATCCTTATGATCTGTGCTTCGTCCATCAGGCTGTATGTCTTATTTAACAACTCCTGGTACATATTTAACACGGTTCTTGTATGTCCCGTGAGTTCTTTATTTTTCTCTTCAAATGATTCCTCATATTGATAAATAAATTCTCGATAGCCTCGAAATCCACATTTTTTTGCAAATCTTGATAACGAAGCTTCTGAAACAAACAAGTGTTTTGCGATCTCTTTTGCTGAAAAGTCCATTTTTTCTTCATTTTTCATAAAGAAATCCGCAATATTTTTTTCCAGAGCTGTAAAATTTTCATAATTTGATTCAATGACCGGTATGACCGATTTTACATAATAATCCATACATGATCCTTTTAAAAATGCTTTTATTTGATGGCATTTGCAAATGATTTTGTGATAAGCTGTGGTCTTGTGATTGCTGAACCTACAACTGCACAAAACGCTCCTAGTTCTAAAACTCTCTTTAACTTTGCTGGTGTATTGATATTTCCCTCTGCGATCACTGGATGTTTTACTTTGGAAAGGATTGTTCTTAAGATTTCAAAATCATTTTCATCGATTTTAAGATCCTTGCTTTGTTTTGTATAGCCAACCATTGTTGTTCCGATAAAATCAAACCCTAATTCATCTGCATGGAGTGCTTCTTCGATTGTAGAACAATCTGCCATTAGTAGTTGATCTGGATATTTTTCTTTGATCTCATGGAAGAACTCATCTAATTTCTGTCCCTTTGGTCGGCTTGAAATTGTTGCATCTAATGCTATGATCTCTGGTTTCGCTTCCATTAATTCGTCAATCTCTTTGATCGTTGGTGTAATATAAATCTCACAGTCATCGTAATTTCTCTTGATGATTCCGATCACCGGAAGATCTACCTGTGTTTTGATCTCTTTGATATCCTCTGGTGTATTTGCGCGGATTCCCGATGCTCCACCCTGTTTTGCAGCAAGTGCCATTCTTCCCATGATGAAAGAAGAATGTAATGGTTCATCTGGCAATGCCTGGCAGGATACGATCAGTTTTCCTTTTAAATTCTCAACTTTCAGATTCATTTTCAATTCCTCCCTTTCCTGCTTTCGTTATCTTTAGTATATCTGTTTTAAAATTAATTTCAAGTTTTTTTGATATTTTGAAAGTTCTTTCATGAATAGTTTGATTTGTCCATTTTATCGTCATTTTTATATATATATCTGCAATTTCTTTCAAGATTTTTCAGGTTTCTGAAAGAAATACATTTGTTATAACTTCTTTTTACATATCAAAAAAAGAAGTTGTAAGATCTACTTATGATTTCTCTTACAACTTCTCTATCATTCTTATTCATAATGCTTAGCCAGACGATAAGCCGGGTTATGTCGTTGAATGGTCATCTATCTCGACTTACTGTTACCAGCAAGCTCCAGCGACCCACCTGAAAACAGATCGGGCCGATCTATCGTTTTCATCTCGGTCTTGCTTCGGATGAGGTTTACATATGCCCTGCCTGTTACCAGCCAGGCGGTAAGCTCTTACCTTACCATTTCACCCTTACCACTTACGTGGCGGTATATTTCTGTTGCACTAGCTTGAGGGTTGCCCCTACCGGACGTTATCCGGCATCCTGCCCTGTGAAGCCCGGACTTTCCTCACCGTTTCCCTTTCGTCTGAAACGGCGCGACCATTTGTCCAACTAAGCGCCAATTATTATATCATATCTTACACATCAAAGCAACTACCACCGATAAATTCTCTTAAAAGAGATGTCTTTGGAATTGCTTCGCTTGGAATATTTAAAAAATATTCTAAAAATTTTAATAATCTTTTTGCTTCCTGATACTCTGGACAATCTTTTGGAACCGCAAATAACAAAGGCTCCGCATATTGTTTTAAGACTGCGATCTCGTAGATCTGTGCTGAATTAAACATTACATCTGCTTCTTCCTGATATGGGAAAATATTGTCTTCTTCTCCCTTTCTAACAGAGTCCCATCTGGAGATTGTCTCTCTCGCATCATTTCCTCTTGTCATGGCATCTCGCACGATCCTTCGCAGTAATCTTCCGTCAGAACTTGGGATTCTATTATGTTCATCCAAGTTGATCTGATTCAATGCACTGACATAGATTCTATATTTTGCATCTTCTGGTATTTCATTCGTAAGAGTACCATTTAATCCATGAATTCCTTCCATGACCAGAACATCTTTTTCTCCAATCTTTAATTTGTGTCCGCGATATTCCCTTTTTCCTGAAATAAAGTTATAACTTGGCACATCAATCTCTTCTCCATCTAGCAATTGATTGATATGTTTTGTCAAAAGATCCACATCCAACGATGCGATCGTCTCAAAATTATAATTTCCATTTTCATCTCTTGGAGACAATTCCCTGTCTAAGAAATAATCATCCATAGAAACTGGGTGTGGTGTTAATCCAGCGATTTCAAGCTGAATAGACAATCTGTGGGAAAATGTTGTTTTCCCTGAAGATGACGGTCCTGCGATCAGGATGATTCTCTTATTCTTGCTTACAATCTCATCCGCGATATCCGCCAGCAGTTTTTCCTGCAATCCTTCTTGTAACAAGATCAGATGATTGATATTTCCATGTGTGATCTCATCATTTAAGGCACCTACCGTGTCAACACCCATCGTTTTCGTCCATTCTCTGGAACGCTGCATCACATGGAAAAGTTTTGGCTGTGGTGTAAATGGTACGATTTCCTCTGTCTGTTTCCTTTTGGGAATCTGAAGTACTACCCCATGCTGATAAGCAGACACCAAAAATGCTGGAATATATCCTGTCGATGGTGCCATATATCCATAAAAATAATTATCATATCCGTCTAACGAGTAAATATTCGTCTTTGATTCCCTGCGGAACTGAAATAATTCTTTCTTTCCCTTAAGGCCTATTCTGTCAAAATATTTTGCGGCCTGATCTGTGTCTAACGATCTTTTTGTGATCGGAAGATTCGCTTTGGCTAGCTCTTCCATACGTTTTTGAATGGATTGCGCAAAAGCATCATCTATCACACGATCTTCTAGGAAATCACAAAAAATACTATTTCCGATTGAATAATCTAATGCGATCTTTGTCGTTGCACCAGTTCCAAGCAGATCTTCGCATGCTTTCAGAAACATAAGCGTGGCAGTTCGTTTATATGCCATATACCCTGCCTGTTCTTTTAATGTTACAAAACGCACATGGCAGTCTTTTGTCATAGGAGTAAATAATTCTCTTAACTTTCCATCCATATAGGCAAGCAAAATGATCGGCTCCTGAGGCAGCTGTACCTGCTTCGCAAGATCAGAAAGTGTTGTTCCTTCTTTTACTTCATAAATGCTTTGATTCACTGTGGCTTTGATCATACGCCATCACTTCCTTTTTATATAACTACTATTTAAACAACTTTATAAGGGTTTCCTGCCTTATATGTGATCACATTCATATCACTGAAATGAGTCCTGATCAGATCTTTCATATCATCAATAAATACCTGTTCTAATCCATAATGTCCTGCATCGATCACACACATTCCCATATCGACTGCATCAAGGCCTTCATGATGCCCGATATCTCCAGTTAAAAATACATCTGCTCCTGTACTTTTCGCTTCACTGATCATACTTCTCCCTGATCCTGGAACAACTGCAAGTTTAGAGATCTTTGTATCTAGATTGCCAAATACCATGACATTTTCCAAAGAAAATGCTTCTTTTACTTTCTTTGCGTATTCTCCAACACTGATCCCATCTTCAATCTTGGCAACAATCCCTATTCCTTTTCCAAACGCTTTCTCATTGTGGCTTTTAGATAGCTCAACTGGTCCCTGTATTTCCTTCAGATTCAAGCGATCTGCTACTTGATCTCCCATTCTGCAGACATCGTAACATGTATGCATTCCATATGCACATATATCGTGGCGGATCAGTTTTAATAATTTCTTCTGAAGGAAATCATCACTCGTGCATTTGTTGATCTTTGAAAAAATGATCGGATGATGTGCAAGGATAAAATCTGCCTTTTGATCAATCGCATAATCTACAGCTTCATTTGTGATATCTAATACAACTAAAACTTTCTTTATCTCTTTATCTTTATCTCCAACAAGAAATCCCGGATTATCCCAGCCTTCTGCTGTCTCTAACGGAACTTCTGTTTCTAAAAATGTGATCAGTTCTCTACAATTCATAATAACAAAGTGCCTCCATGATATCTCCAAGTAAATCTTCCACTTCTTCTTTTCGTCTTCTGATGTGTTCTTTTGAATCGTCTGTAAGACTTTCTTTTATTTTTGAATATTTGACATATTCCTGATCTAGGTACTCAAGAAGTACTGGATGTTTTGCGAGAATCAGTTCTTCTCCAAAACGATAAAAACACTCTTTGTCATACTGTTGCTTTCCATGAACTGCACGGATCACAACGTAGTATTTTCCATCTTCTTTTAAAAATTCTTCTTCTAAAATCCGGAATCCATGATCATTTAAGAAATGTCTCACTCGTTCTAAATGAGACTGTGGGGATAAGATCAGTTCTTTTACATTCGCTAATTTATCAAAGTCCTGCTCTAAGATTCTGACAACCAGATCTCCACCCATTCCTGCGATTACAATAGAATCTACATCATCTTGCGGCAGTTCATGTAATCCATCGGAAAGAATGCAGGATACAACCTCTCCTGCATTCTCTTCTTCAATATGTGTTTTGGCACGGCTTAATGGTTCTTTATTTACATCCATCGCATAAGCTCTCGGGCAGTTTCCATTACTTGTTAAATAGATTGGTATGTATCCGTGATCTGTCCCGATATCTGCCACTACATAACCTTCTGTGACAAAAGATGCGATTGTTTCTAATCTGTTTGATAATTCCATAATCATACCTTAATCTAAATAATCTTTTAACTTTCTGCTGCGGCTTGGATGTCTTAACTTACGCAGTGCTTTTGCTTCGATCTGACGGATACGTTCTCTTGTAACGTTAAATTCTTTTCCAACTTCTTCCAGAGTTCTTGCTCTGCTGTCATCCAATCCAAAACGTAATCTTAAGACTTTCTGTTCTCTCTCTGTCAGTGTTCCAAGTACTTCATCTAACTGTTCTTTTAACAGCGTAAATGCTGCTGCATCCGCTGGTACTGGTACATTCTCATCCTGAATGAAGTCTCCAAGATGGCTGTCTTCTTCTTCACCGATTGGTGTCTCTAATGATACTGGTTCCTGAGAGATCTTTAAGATCTCACGAACTCTTTCCACTGGAATATCCATCTCCTCTGCGATTTCTTCTGGAGAAGGTTCTCTTCCAAGTTCCTGAAGAAGCTGTCTGGATACACGGATCAGTTTGTTGATCGTTTCTACCATATGCACTGGAATACGGATGGTTCTTGCCTGATCAGCAATCGCTCTTGTGATTGCCTGACGGATCCACCATGTCGCATAAGTACTGAATTTATATCCTTTGCGATAGTCGAATTTCTCTACGGCTTTAATAAGACCTAAATTTCCTTCCTGGATCAGGTCAAGGAAGAGCATTCCACGTCCAACATAACGTTTTGCGATGCTGACTACCAGACGAAGGTTGGCTTCTGCCAGTTTCTTCTTCGCTGCTTCATCCCCTTCTTCCATTCTCTGTGCAAGTTTGATCTCTTCATCTGCACTAAGAAGAGGTACTTTACCAATCTCTTTTAAATACATACGGACTGGATCTTCGATGCTGACACCATCAGGAACAGCAATTTCTGTTTCATCTTCGATTGGATCATCAAGATCTTCATCATCGTCTGCAACTGCGGCAAGAGTCAGCACATCGATTCCATTTTGTTCCAGATAATCATAGATTGCTTCCATCATATCAGAATTTAGTTTCATATCCTTAAAATATGAATCAATCTGTGCATACTCCAAAAAGTTTTTATTCTTTTTTCCTAATTCCACCAGACCTGCAAGTTTCTCGGTGAACTGTTCCATTGTACCTTCCATAATTCGTCCCTTTCTTCTCTTCCTATTTTAACCAACCTATAATGAAATATGCAGTTTCGCAAGGTTTGCTTTCTCCTTGATCAGATCCTGCCATCTCAAAATATCATTTGTTGCGTTCATCTGTTGTTCAATACTGTCTTCCTTGACCCTTCGCACGATATCATTCAACGCCTTGTCTCGATCTTCCGCTAATGGACTGATCTTTAATGTTGTGTTGAATAATTCTGCAATCTTCTTCTGGTCTTCAAGATCTGTATATTGATTTAATATTTTCCCTGGAATCACTGCTTTCTCTTCTTCGTATTGTTTGAAGAGTAACAATGCCACTCCATGGTAAATCTGTTCATAAAAATCATCGGGGCCGATGATTCCTTCTAGTTTGTCAAATAACTGTGGCTCATTGACCATCCATGTCAATAACAGTTTCTGCGGCTGTTTCTTCTTCTCTTCTTTTGCCTCATTCACTTGCAGACGTCTCTCCTGCTGACGCGGTGTTGTCTGCTGTCTCTGAGCACTGCTGTATCCAGAAGTCCCATAATAATTCACAAGATCTTCCAGATCTTTTGCCCCGATATAATATTCTCTTGAAACAGCTTCAATATAATTCTTGCGTTCTAGCGGTTCTTCAATCGTTGCCAGCAGTTTAGCCGCTTCATGTTGAAACTGTGTCTTCGACTCTGGATCGTCCTGATCATATCTTCCTGCGGCTACTTTTACCTGAAACATAAAACTGCTCATTGCTTTTCTGATTCGTTCTTCCAGTGCTTGTGCTCCTAATCCTTTGATAAATTCATCGGGATCCTTATACGGAGTCAGATCAAGGACACGAACCGTAAGTCCTGCTTCTTTCAAGATCGGTATCGCTCGCAATATCGCTCGCTGTCCCGCCTCATCACTGTCAAATGACAAAATGACATTCTCTGTATATCTCTTAAGCAGCGTCCCATGACCACTTGTAAATGCAGTTCCAAGTGCTGCGACTGCATTTGTAAATCCTGCTTGATGCATGGAAATAACATCCATATATCCTTCACACAAGATAATCTCTTTCTTTCTTGAACTTCTTGCAAAATTCAGTCCGTAAAGATTACGGCTTTTATCAAATAATTTGGTTTCTTTTGAATTTAAATATTTGGGCGAACCATCTCCCATGACTCTGCCTCCAAAGCCGATCACGCGGTTGTTCACATCCATGATTGGAAACATCACTCTGTTCCAGAACTTATCACTTCCACCACGTCTTTCATCGATCGTCACCAAAGCTGAATCTTTCAGATCTTCATCACTGTATCCCTTACTCTTTAAAAATCGATACAGGTCATCATTATAAATATCAGCATATCCAAGACCAAAATGTTTGATCGTAGCATCTGTGATCCCACGGTCTTTTAAATATGCAAGCCCTTTCTGTCCCCGCTTGCTGTGAAGCAGATAATAGAAATAATTGGCTGAAAGTTTATTCATCTCCCGAAGCCTGGCTTTTTCATCCATCGCTCGTTTGGCTTCTTCATTCAATTCCTCTTCCGGAAGTTCCATTCCAGCTCTCTCTGCCAGATATTTTAATGCCTCCGGGAAAGAAAAATTCTCATATTCCATTAAAAATGTAAAAACATTACCTCCGGCTCCGCAGCCAAAGCAGTAATACATCTGTTTATCTCGGCTCACAGAAAAAGAGGGTGATTTTTCATTATGAAACGGGCACAAACCGAAATAAGAACTGCCTTTTTTCTTCAACGGTACATACGTCGAAATCAGATCAACAATATCGTTCCGGCTTCGCACCTCTTCTATGATTTCTTCACCATAAATCAACGCTTGTCCCTCCTTAAAAAATCCCTCTATATATTATTATTCTACACCTTTTTTTATTTTCCTTTATTTTTGCATAAAAAATTTGGGGATAAAAATCTCAGTATATTTCTCAATTGCAAAATGGTCTGTCATTCCAGCAATATAGTCACAAACTGCCACAGGTACATCTCCTGGTTTATCGATCATCTTCTTATTATATTCTGGCAATTGCTCAACATGTATCAGATAATACTCATATAACGGACCAATGATATTCTTGATCTTGTCTTCTTCTTTCTTCGTATTTGGTTCTTCATAAACTCTCTCAAACATAAACTTTCGAAGACCGATCATTGCATCTCTTACTTTCTTTGACATCACAATATCATTCAGATTCTCACTATGTTTTACAATATCAAGCACCATCGTATTGATCCGTTCCCGATATGTTGTTCCAAGGACTTCCGTAAATTCTTTTGGAAGATCTTCTTCCCGTAGAACCTTAGCCCGTACGGAATCGTCAATATCATGGTTGATATATGCAATTTTGTCTGCCAGCCGCACAATTTTTCCTTCTAATGTATGCGGCATGCTGTGCATTGAATGATTTTTCATTCCATCTAAGACTTCCCATGTAAGATTTAATCCCTGTCCATTCTTCTCCAGACACTGAGCAACCCTGACACTTTGTTCATTATGCTTAAATCCTGCTGGATTCATTTCATTTAACACTCGTTCTCCCGCATGTCCAAACGGTGTATGCCCAAGGTCATGTCCAAGCGCGATCGCTTCTGTCAATGTCTCATTGAGATCTAATGCTCTTGCGATCGTTCTGGCATTCTGCGATACTTCCAAAGTGTGCATTAACCTTGTTCGATAATGGTCGCCCACTGGAGATAAAAATACCTGTGTCTTATCTTTTAAACGGCGAAAAGCCTTGCAATGGACGATCCGATCCCGATCCCTTTGGAAACAGGTTCTTATCTCACATTCCACCTCAGGCTTTTTTCTTCCTTTTGTACGGATGCTTTGTGTCGCATACGGACTTAATAATTCCATCTCTGTCTGTTCTTGTTTTTCTCGGATATTCATAAGATCAGCCCTCCCATCTGCTTCCACAAAGCGTTCCATATGATATTTGTTTCTTCTATGACTGTTTAATATCAGCTTCCATCACTGAAAGAGCATCTAGGGATATTTTCATAACCTCTTTGACTTCCTCTTCTGTCATGGACAGATATTTTGCCAGTTCTTCAATCTTTGGTTCTCTTCCAAGCTCTTTTGATAAGAAAGTAGAAGCATCATCCAGACGATTTGCCTTGATCGCCATCGCTTCTCCAACACTGTCAGAACCTCTTTGCATTGCGATCGCATCTAAAATAGAATCTTCTACTGCACTCTTCGCATGTGCAAGGAATCCTTCTGCGTCTTTTCCCTGATAAATTGCCATTGCTTCCAAAAGACCAATATTACCTTCCTGTACAAGATCTCCGAATAAAACACCTTTCCCCGTATGTGTTCTTGCAATTTCAAGAATCTGTGGAAGAAAGCTTTCAATGACTGCTTCTCCATCTCCTTTCTCTACAAGCCATGCATGGATCAGTTCTTTTTGCTCTTCTTCTCCCGGAAGATCCATCTGTTCTAATTCTTCTTCATAGAATCGGATCGCACCCTGTTCTTCTTCCGAAATGTCAGCTTTTTCTTTCGCCTCTTCTTCTGCAACGATCTGTGCTTCATCAACACCCAGAACGCGAATCCCAGCTTCTACAAAACTTGCGATCAGAAGTTTTTTCGCTTCTTCATTTAATTCATAATCGCTAAAATAATCTAATAATTCTTTGTGGTCGATCTGATTACCATTCGTCTTTGCGATCTGGATCATCTCTTCCATATTCTTTAGAAATAAATTCTTATCCATGTTTTACAAACTCCTTATTTGATGAATGCAAAATACACGATCACTAACAGACCGAGTATGATTCGGTATACACCAAATGCCTTAAAGTCATTCTTCTTAATATATCCAAGCAAGAATTTGATCGCTCCGATTGATACAAGAAATGATACAACCATTCCTACGATCAGTACGATCAACTGTGTTGATGTAAATGCAAGACCGAACTTCACGATCTTTAATAAGCTTGCTCCAAACATCACAGGAATCCCTAAGAAAAATGAAAATTCAGCAGCTACTGTTCTAGAACATCCAAGCAAGATTCCTCCAAGAATCGTCGCACCAGATCTAGATGTACCCGGAATTAATGCCAATATCTGAAATACACCGATTCCAAGTGCCATTCCATAGGATAATCTGGAAAGATCATTCATTGGTCTTCTTCTGCTTCGTTTGTTGCGGTTTTCAATAATGATAAATAAAACACCATAGATAATCAGCATTGCTGCTACAACTGGTGGATTATAAAAATGATCGTTCAACCAGTCATCAAACAAAATACCAATAATTGCTGCTGGAAATACTGCAAGAATTACCTTTGTCCATAAAATGATCGTATCCATCTTCTCGTCGTGATTCTTCTTCGGTGAAAATGGATTCAACTTATGGAAATATAAGACAACGACTGCCATGATCGCACCTAACTGGATCACAACATCAAACATCTCCTTAAAGTCAGCTGTCATGTTCAGCTTGATAAATTCATCTGCTAAGATCAAATGTCCTGTACTACTGATCGGTAACCATTCCGTAATCCCCTCAACAATTCCAAGTAATACGGTTTTAAGTAACAAAATAATGTCCATAAAAAACTCCCTATCTGTACAAATAAGGGTGTTTAGGAATCCCTAAGCACCCTGTTTTCCTTACTGTTTCTATTCTTCTGCTTCTTCGTCATCTCCGAGAATCTTAACTTTTTCTTCCCAAAGTTCTTCAACAGCTGTAGATAATGGTTTTGCACCATCTTTTTCTTCTACTAATGGCATATCTCCTGCGATGATCTGTCTTGCTCTCTTTGCACTTGCAAGCACGATAGAATAACGGCTTGAGATAACTTTCTCTTCTTCACTGTCACCATTGATGACCTTCATTAATTCTGTATATGATGGATGTAACATAATAATTCCTCCTATAGCTGTTCTAATTCTTTTTTTGTTGCTTCTATAAACTTAAGATTATTTCCAAGCAGGCATTCTTTTGCCTGCACAATGGCATGAATTCGATCCGCGCAGTCTTCTACCTGATCATTGATCACGATATAATCATATTTATCCATGTCTTCTGACTCTTCTTTGGCGCGATTTAAACGTTTATTGATCACTTCCTCAGATTCTGTGCCTCTGCCTACTAAGCGTTCTTTGATCGCAGCTGCACTTGGTGCTGTAATAAAGATCAACAATGCATCCTCATATTGCTTCTTAATATTAAATGCACCCTGCACCTCAATCTCTAAGATTACATTATGTCCTGCGGCAAGTTCATCTTCCACAAACTTTCTTGGCGTTCCATAATAATTGTCCACATATCTGGCATATTCAATAAATCCATTATAATCGATCAGATTTTTAAAATCATCCACGGTCTTGAAAAAATACTCTCTGCCATCAACTTCACCTTCTCTTGGTTGTCTTGTTGTTGCAGAAATTGATAAACTATATCCATATTTTTCTACCAGTTTCTTTGCCACCGTTCCTTTTCCAACTCCAGAAAATCCGGAGATTACCAGTAATGAACCTCTCTTTTCCATGATCTTTCCCTTCTTATCTTACTCTATGTTCTGAATCTGCTCTCTTACTTTTTCAACATTTGTCTTCAGTTCGATTGCATGATCCGCAAGATCGACATCACTTGATTTGGATAAGATCGTATTCGCTTCTCTGTTCATCTCCTGTGCCATGAAATCAAGTTTTCTTCCGATGCTTTCATCGCTTTCCAACACATCTGTCATAGAGCTGATATGACTTTGCAATCTTACGATTTCCTCATCAACAGCGATCTTATCTGCATACAATGTAACCTCTGCTGCGATCCTGTTTTCTTCGATCGTTGAGTCTTCTAAAAATTCTTTCACTTTTTCTTCTAATTTGCTTCTGTATTCCGCAATGATCTGTGGAGAACGTTCCTCAATAAACGCCACATCTGCTGCCATCTGATCAAGTTTGCCTAAAAGATCTCTCTTAAGGTTTGCTCCTTCAATCGTTCTTGTCTCTACAAACTTCTCCGCAGCCTGTCTTAATGCAGCTTCTAGCAACTCCCACCATACTTCTTCATCTTGCTGTACTTCCTCAATTGTTACAACCTCTGGATATTTGGCGAGAGCTTCTGCAGTGATCTTGGTTTCAATGTTAAAATCTTCCTGCATCTTTTTAAATACCTGCATATATTCTTCTGCCATTGCCTGATTATAATGGAGACTTACCGCTGTTTCTGACAAATCTTCATAAGACACATAAATATCAATCTTTCCACGGCTTGCGTATTCTTTCATGATATTACGGATATTTGCCTCAAACATGGCTAATTTCTTGGGAAGTTTTAATGAGATGTCACAATATCTGTGGTTGACGGATTTCATCTCCACTGTGACCTTCTGATTCTTATCATTGGACACTTCCCCATGTCCAAATCCTGTCATGCTTCTGATCATAAAATCTATCCTTTTCTGCACTGCGGTTTAAAATCCACAGCTTTTCTTTTTCGTCAATGTTATATTATACGCAAAATTTTGCTTCTCGTCAATGTTTTCGACACGAATCTTATTGATCTTTTTGCTCTAATACTTTTTGCAGACATTCCAGATAATGAAGGATCATTCCCTGCTTTAGTGGAACAAAAAAACCAATATCTAATTCTTCATATTTGAAATGTTTCACTCCACCTTCTTTTGCACGATTCCAGTACTTCATCATCTCCTGAAATGACATATAATAGCAAACATGCCTTGATGTAAAATAGATCAACAAAAAACTGATTCCACCCTGTTCTTCATATTGTCTCATAAACTCTACCTGATGTTCATGAATATTCTGAAGTGGAAATATGTCTTTTGCACATTCTTTTGCATCAAAACAAATAGGAATTCCCTGCACAACCCCAATATAATCAACAGTACTCTTCTGATCAAAATAAGCAAGCGTAATATGACGTTTTGTCTTATCAAATCTGACTGGCTTGATCGATGTCGGTATTTTCTGCACAAGAGCAAGTTTCTGTTGCCTGTATTTTTCATTCGTATAGTTGATCAACTCTTCAAGGACCGATCCTCGAAGTCCCTTTACATTCCATTTATCTTCTGCCATGACTATGCTCTCCCAAACAAGTCATTTTTGATCATATCAAATCGCTTCGGAAGTGGTGCTTGAATTTTCTTTCCAGATAGGTTTCTGCATGTTTTCATATCTCGCGGAAAAACAACCTCTGTACAATGAAGCAGCTGATCTTTTAATCCAAATCTCTGTTTCATCTCCTGATTGATCTTTTTATCGCCATATTTAAAATCTCCGATCAACGGATGTCCAATACTTGCAAGATGCGCTCGGATCTGATGGGTCTTTCCTGTGATCAGTTCGACTTTCAATAGTGTAAATTCATCATTTGATATCACTGGCTCATAAGCTGTCTCAATATGGCTTGCTCCTGCGATCTCCTGTTTTGATACCTTTACCTTGTTTGTTTTTTCATCTTTCTTTAAATAAGCACTGACTTTTTGTGTTCTTTCAAGTTTTCCTTTTACGATGCAAAGATAGTATTTTTCCATATCACGATGTTTTAGCATTTCTGCCATCGTTTGTAATCCTTCCATAGAAATCCCACAAATGATGATTCCTGTTGTATTGCGGTCCAATCGGTTACAGATCGATGGTTTTACTACCTGCAATTCCTTTTCACTGATCAACCCTTGGTTCACTGCATATGGGATGATCTGGTCATTGATGGAAATATCCTCTGGCTTTGATTTCTGTGACAAAATTCCCCATGGTTTATTGACCATAATGACATTCTCATCTTCATATAAAATATCAAGTTTGATCTTTTGTTTTCCTGCTTTAACTTCTTCACGGAACTTGTTGATCGTATCTTCTGCAAGATAAATACATACCTGATCTCCCTGGGATAATTTCTCATTTCCCGTTGCTTTTTTGCCGTTTAACTTGATATTTTTCTTTCGAAGCATCTTGTATACAAAACTCTTTGGAGCTTTATTTAAATATTTCGAAAGAATTTTATCTAATCTCTGTCCTTCTTCTCTTGTCGTTATGTTTAATTCTCTCATTTTATATCCTTATTTATCCATGATTTTTGCGATCCATCTTCCAGGAAAAAGTTTGCAGACAACCCTGGTTACTTTCATCATCATTCCATAAACAGATACTGCTTTATTTTTTCTCGCATCACGGATTGCTTTTCTTACAACTTTCTTTGGATCTGCCATTACGAATTTCTTATAAAATTTCATCTCTTCCTGTTCATATGCACGGTCAAAAAACTCCGTTTTTACCGGTCCTGGACATACTGCGATCACCCTGATCCCTTGATAGGACAATTCTTGCCGCAATGCAATAGAGAAACTTTTCACATATGCTTTCGTTGCTGCATAAACTGCAAAATTCGGCTGCGGAGCAAATCCTGCAGAAGATGCCATCTGATAAATAAAAGATCCTCTTCTTAAATATGGCAATACAAGATATGTAATTCTTGTTAATGCTTCACAATTTAAATGGATCATTCCTGCCCCATCTTCTTCTGTCTGCTGTTCAAAAGATCCCGAAATCCCATATCCAGAAGCATTCACTAAAATTCTTACAGCTGGCTGTTCTTTTGCAAGAACCATTTTAAGACGTTCAAAGCTTTCTTCCTCCATAAGATCTAATGGAAGAATCCTCACTCTTGTTCCAATGATTTCTTTTTTTAATTCTCTTAGCCGCTCTCTTCGTCTGGCAACGACCCAGATCTCATCAAGCCCTTTGTATTTCTTCGAGATCTCACGGACAAATTCTTTTCCCATTCCGGAGGATGCTCCGGTTACCAATGCGATATTTCTCATATGATCATCCTTTCTCCTGGCATCTGTTATTTCTTTAATATCTCATAGGTTCCATCTAGTATGTCATAATATGTATTAATATAATAATCTGCAATTTCTTTCTTTTCTTTCACTGATCCTTGAGAATATGGATCTTTCACTGCACATACTTCCATTCCTGCGCGTTTCCCTGCCAAAATCCCATATGGAATATCTTCAAAGACCAATGCATCCTTTGGTCTGGTATCGATCATCTTTGCTGCATGCAAATAAACGTCCGGTTCTGGCTTACTTCTTGGAACTTCATCGGACGTGCAGATATAATCAAATGCATCCAAAATCCCATTGGATCTTAAACAATCTTTCGCCAGCTTTCTTGAATTGCTTGTTGCGATTCCCAGTTTCATATTCTGTTTTTTTAACAACTCAATAAATTCTTTCACGCCCTCTTTTAAACGAATTTCATTGATATAGATCTCGGAAGCCATCCGATTCCATGTTCCCATGATCTCTTCGATCGTAAGCGGCAACGGAAAATGTTCCTTAAAATAAACTGCTGTTTCATGAAAACTATATCCCTCTAATTTATCATTTAACCCTTGCGGAACTTCCAATCCATATTTTCCCAAAAAACGAATATCAATCTCTCTCCAGATCCACATGGAATCAACTAATGTCCCATCAAGATCAAAGATCACTGCTTTTTTATTCTCTAACATTTATCTCCTATGCTCCTTTAGTTCTTGTAACTCTGCCTTCGTTAATCTTCGGTATTCTCCAAGCTTTAACTCTTCATCCAATTTTAATGATCCCATTGACAGCCTTTTTAAATATAACACTTCACTTCCAACAGCTTTTACCATCCGTTTTACCTGATGAAATTTTCCTTCCATGATCGTGATCAGAACCTCTGATTCTTGTACATCTGCTTTAAGGATCTGAAGTCTTGCTTGTTTTGATCTTTCGCCATTGCCAATATCCAGACCTTCTTTGAATCTGGCGATCTCATTTTCGCCAAACTGCCCTGAAACTTTTGCAAAATATACTTTATCCACATGTTTTCTTGGCGAAAGAAGTTCATGTGCCAGCATTCCATCATCCGTTAATAATAATAATCCTTCTGTATCTTTATCCAATCTTCCTACGGGGAACAATCTGTCTTTATAATCTTCATGGATCAGATCGAGTACAGTCTGATCATGATGATCCTTCGTTGCAGATATAACCCCTTGTGGTTTATGTAACATCAGATAATGGAACTGTTCAAACTGAATCAGTTTGTGGTCAAATTCTACCTGATCTTGTTCTGCATCCACCTTATATTCTGGTTTCTTGATCGCTTCTCCATTAACCACAACTTTACCCTTTTTGACAGACTCTTTCGCTTCTTTTCTTGTCATATTTAAACTGTCGCACAAAAATTTGTCTAATCTGGTTTTCTTTGCCATTATAACCATCTCCAGCTGGAAGAATACTTATTCTTCAGTCGTCCTTTTTTAATCTTCGCCCATCCTAATGGAAATTCATTTGTTCCAACCAGATGAATTCCTTCGGTATTTGTATCTACGTCTAATGTCTCACATTTTAAATATTTGACCGTATTCTCATCGTTGATGTCAAACGAAAGATATGGTTCATACTCATTGGCCGCCAACGCTACTGCAAATGACTGACTCGGTTCGAATCTTCCTTTTTTCATCTCTCCTAGATAAAGACCTTTCCTTAGAACTCTTACCTTCTTCATCTCTGGAATATCTTCTTTTAGGTAAAACAATTTTCCTTGATGTTCTCTAACATGACTCCAGTCAATATCCATCTTACAGTTTTTGAAGAATTCTTCTGTCTGTGGTGTCAGTTTTACTTTCTTAATCTTTTCGTATTTGAATGTTGGCTGTTCTCCGTCTGCTTTCTTCAATAAGGCAAGAAAATGTCCTTCTCCTTTGATCTTATGCGGCCATAATCGAATGCATTGTTTGATGTCTTCTCTTCCTGTCAAAGTCCATTCTGGGTGTCCGTGGTCAAATCCTTCACACATCCTCATTGGCACAAGAGAAAGATCTTCATTCTTCTCTAAGAGATATTCGATCACCTGTTCATTTTCTTCGGGTGAAAATGTGCAGGTAGAATAAAGCAGCATACCACCTGGCGCTAATAGCTTGATCGCATCATCAACGATCTCTCGCTGTAATTTTGCATAAGGTTCGCTTCCTTTCTGCTGCCAGTTCTTGATCTCATTATTCCCCTTTCGAAACATTCCTTCTCCAGAACATGGAGCATCAATTAGGATCTTATTAAAAAATCCTGTCATTGATGGTACTAAATATTTGGCTTCCGTACAAAGGATCATATCATTACGGATGCCAAACATCTCGATATTACGGATCAGAGCTTTCGTTCTTGAGATACTGACATCATTCGATACCAGTAATCCTTCTCCCCTTAACTTTGCTCCAAGTTCTGTAGACTTTCCACCTGGTGCCCCACACAGATCAAGCACACGGTCCCCCGGTTCTACGGGCAGGTAGGAAGCTGGTGTCATCGCACTTGGTTCCTGTATATAATATAATCCAGCGTGATAATATGGATGTTTTGATGGTTTTTCTTCCCTGTCCACATAAAATCCATTATCTGTCCATGGCACTTTCGTCACATGAAACGGACAGATCTTCAAAAAGTCTTCCACTGAGATCTTTAGTGTATTGACTCTGATCCCATAATATGCAGGATCATCTAAATGCTTCTCATATTCCGAAAAATCCTCGCCCAATAGACGTCTCATCTTCTCTTCAAATAATTCTGGTAATTTCATATTCTTCTTAAGAAATGCTCTGAGCACGATATCCTTCTGCAATAATATCCAACTGTTTATTAAAATGCTCTAAGCGTTCCATATCTCCTGTCTCATATATTTTATAAAATTCATCCTGAATCTTTAATACTTCATGACGATTCGCAACTTTATATAAATTCTGCATCGTATGAAGGATCTCAGATACAAGATTTGACTTCTTACGGAATGAATCCTGTGCATCCATGATCTCATCACGAACTGTTGACATCTCATGATCTAAGACATCGATCGCATCTGATGCAACTAATAATTTATCTGTCACATGCTGTGGAATATCCCCTTTATACTTATACTGTAAAGAATGTTCCACGGTTGCCCAGAAATTCATCGCAAGTGTACGGATCTGTATCTCTGCCTGTATCCGCTTCTTCCCATAAATCGTATTCACTTCATAATAGATGATCACATGATAGCTTCGATATCCGCTGTCTTTGGAATGTGAAATATAGTCTTTGTGGCTCTTGATCTCCATATCAGAACGACTCTCTATGATCTCTAATACACGATCAATGTCTTCCACAAACTGACAGATCAAACGTATTCCCGCAATATCTTCCAGTTCTTTTTCTACATCATTGACATTGATCTTCTTTCTCTGCATCTTATCCAAAATACTTGAGATAGATTTTACACGTCCATCGACTTGCTCGATCGGTGAATATCTTCCGGCATTTCTGTATTCTCTTATAATATGTCGAAACTTTAACACAAGTTCATCAACTGCCAGCTCATATGGGGTGAGCATTTCTCTCCATAACTGTAATTCCATGAATTCCCTCCTGTACTTATCCACTCATTATATCATATTTTAACTTCAAAAAGAATCTTGTATTACAGGATTCTTTCTTCTTACTTCATATTTTTTATTTTATTGAAATTTCCTATGCAATAAAAAAATAGTCAACTCCTATCATCTTATATGAAAGCTGACTATTTTTATCTTCATTTGTATCGTATTTGTTTGCTTCTTACCATGTAAGATAAACAGAACCCCAAGTAAGTCCTCCGCCAAAACCACTTAAAACAATCTTATCTCCTCGGTTTAGCATTCCTTTTTGATTGATCTCATCTAAAAGGATCGGAATCGTTGCTGATGAAGTATTCGCACAACGGTCTATATTCATCGGGAACTTTTCAATTGGCTGCTTCAATCTTCTCGCTGCTGCTTCAATGATCCTTTTGTTAGCCTGATGTAATACAAAATATTTGATTTCTTCTTTGGAAACGCCTGCTTCATCAAGGACTTTGTTAATACTCTTTGGCACCATACGTGCTGCAAATTTGAATACTTCCTGCCCATCCATGGCAACCTGTTGCATTGGAGAATCATCCTTTACTAAGAGATTGTTTAAATGTCTTTCTTCACATGTTAAAACATCTCCTCGTGCTCCATCAGATCCTGTATCGATAAAGATTTCTCTTTCTTCATCCGCTTCCACGATCGCGCATCCTGCACCATCTCCAAATAATACACAAGTACTGCGATCACTCCAGTCAAGAATCTTAGAAAGTGTCTCAACCCCAATGATCATCATCTTCTTACCCATTCCTGCTCTCGCATATGCAACTGCTGTATTTAATCCAAAAACGAATCCTGAACATGCTGCATTAATATCCATACAGACTGCATTGACAGCTCCGATTCCTTTCTGTACCTGACAAGCCGTACTTGGTGTTGCATAATCTCCTGATAATGTTGCAACGAAAATATGGTCTAATTCTTCCGCACTGATTCCTGCATCTTCTAATGCTTTCTCTGCAGCTTTCACTGCCATCGTTGATGTTGTATCTTCAATCGAAATGTGCCTGCTACGAATCCCTGTCCTGGATGAAATCCATTCATCACTTGTATCCATCACTTTGGAAAGGTCATCGTTGCTCACTGATTTTTCTGGAAGAAAACTTCCTGTTCCTAATATTTTTACAGACATAACTACTCCACTTATCTTAATCGCTTCTTTTTTTCTCTTCTTGATCTGTACTCATAACTGTCAGATCAAAAAACACTTTGTCTATCAAAGTATATTCTTTTTCCATTCGTTTGTCAATTGTTCTTAGATAATGATACAGACAAGACCGCCATTACTTTCATTTATGATCTTTTCCATTGTATCCTGAAGCTTTTGCTGACTCTCATCTGTCATTTTTAATGCCTTCGTCTGCATACCGTCTCCAACCAGCTGTTCTAACGTCTTTCCAAAAATATTGACATCCCACATACTTTCCCCTGGCTGATTCGATCCCTGCTCAATATAGTCCATCAGATCTTTTGCCTGATATTCTTCCCCAACGATCGGAGCGATCTCCGTTGAAATATTTGCACGGATCATGTGAATAGAAGGTGCACTTGCCTTAATTTTTACTCCGTATTTACTTCCATGTTTTACAATCTGCGGTTCTTCTAATACAATTTCTTCTTTCGTCGGTGTCACAACACCATATCCTCTTTGTTTTACTGCCGCCAATGCTTCTCCAACTTCTTCGTACTCTTTCTTTTTCTTTGCTAATTCTCCCATGATCTTGATAAATTCATATTCATTATGAATCTCCATCCCTGTTGTTTCACTTAAAAATTCATAATAATATACATCCCCAACTTTTACTGTGATGACCACTTCCCCACTGTCCATCGCAACAGATTCTAGTTTCTGCCCCGTTATGTACTCATATTCTTTTTCTTGTTCTTCATAAATGTCTCTCATTGTTGTTTTTTCTGTGATCACATCTCTGGCCATTTGAAGTAATTCCATTTTTAATGGATGATCTTTCTTTAACATCTCTGTCCATCTTGGAACATAAAATCCAATTGATGAAATCGGAAATTCCATCAACACACTCTTTATAATTTCATAAATATCCTCTTTTTTCATCTGTTCTAAATTCATTGGTAGCACTTTTGTCTGATATTTTTCTTCCTTTTCAGCCGCTAGCTGCTTTGTGCTTTCTGAATATGGATGAATCGTATTTAATAAAACAACAAATGGCTTTTTCAATGCTTTCAGTTGTTTGATCGTTTCTTCTTCCGCTGGCTCATATTGTTTTGCTGCAATTTCCCCAAAAGAGCCATCACAAGTTACAACTACACCGATCGTTGAATGTTCCGTGATCACTTTCTTTGTTCCAATTGCCGCTGCTTTCGTAAATGGTATTTCATAATCAAACCAAGGTGTTTTTACAAGCCTCTCTTCTTCTCCTTCCATGTGTCCTGTAGCGCCTTCCACCATATATCCCACACAATCGATCAGTCGGACATTTAATTCGATTCCTTCTTCCGTCTTTATTGATACTGCTTCATTTGGAACAAATTTCGGTTCTGTTGTCATGATCGTTTTACCACTTGAAGATTGTGGAAGTTCGTCATTTGCACGATTTCTGTCGTTTTCATCTTCGATATTTGGCAATACCATCAGATTCATAAAACGTTTGATAAATGTACTCTTTCCTGTTCGCACCGGACCAACAACACCAATGTAAATCTCTCCGTTTGTCCTTGCTTTCATATCCTTATATACATTAAACTGATCCATAAGTTCCTCCTTTATAGACTGATAAAGTATATGAAGACGATAAGAAAAAAAGACCAGAAATCTGCTTATTACAGTTTCTGATCTTTTTGTTTCCATATATGATCTATGTATCTTATACTCCCTGGAAGAATCTTTCTTTCACTTCATCAACCGGCATATCTTTCCCTGTAAATAATTTGAAAGATGCAACTCCCTGCCATAATAGCATTCCTTTTCCTGGAACTGTGATACATCCATGTTCTTTTGCTTCTCTTAAGAATCTTGTCTCTTCTGGATTATATACAACATCAGCTACAACTAATCCTTCATGAAACATTGTTGTATCTGAGATCACTGTTGTATCTTCTTTTGGTTTCATTCCAAGTAATGTTCCATTAACTAAAATATCTGCTGCATCAATCTTTTCACGCATTGTATCTTTCGCATCAAGATCATATAATTCTACCTGACATTCTGGTACCTTAGCTTTGATCTTCTCTACCATCTTCTGGGCTCTCTCGAAAAATGGATCTCTTGGGTTAAAGATCGTGATAGATTTTGCTCCATCTAATGCACACTGTACCTGAATCGCTGTTGCTGCTCCACCTGCTCCAAAGATTACGATATCTTTTCCTTCAACGCCGATTCCATGATCTTTTAAGTTTGCAACAAAACCTTCACCATCTGTGATATGTCCGTATAATTTTCCGTCTCTGTTTACAATTGTGTTAACGGCACCGATCAATTCTGCTGCTGGTGATAATTCATCCATATTCTGAGCTGCTGCTGTTTTATTTGGCATTGTAACATTACATCCCTGAATATTTAACAGACGCATGGATTTTACGAATTCTGGCACTTCCTCTTCTTTAATATCAAAGGCAAGATACGCTCCATCGACTCCACATGCCTGAAAACCGTAATTCTGCATTGCTGGTGATGCGGAATGTGAAACCGGTGAACCAATCAATCCGAATAATTTTGTTGTTCCTGAAATTCTTGCTTCCACGTTTGTAATTCTCCTTCGTTTCTTTATATATTTCAAAAGACAGATGTTTTATCTTCCTTCGATAATTTCCTCGATCAGATCTCTCTCATCCATATGATGTTTCACACCTTTGATCTCCTGATAGTCTTCATGCCCTTTTCCGGCAAGAATAACAATATCTCCTGCTCCAGCATGTTCCATACAATATTTGATCGCCTCTTTACGATCTGGGATCGTAACATATTCTCCATCTGCTTTGTGAACCCCGATCAAAATATCGTTGATGATATCCATTGGTTCTTCATTTCTTGGATTATCAGATGTTACAACGGTAAGATCTGCAAGTTTTGAAGATACTTCTCCCATCTCATAACGTCTTGCTTTTGCACGGTTTCCACCGCATCCAAATAAGCAGTAGATCTTCTTAGGGTTATATTTACGGATCGTTGTTAAAAGACTTTCAAGACTCATAGCATTATGTGCATAGTCGATCATTAATGTGTAATCTCCTGGAGTCTTGATGATCTCCAAACGTCCTTTGACCTGAATTGTATTCAATGCTGATAATACATCTTCTTTGACAATTCCCATATGGCGGCAAAGAGAGATTGCTGCCAAGGAATTATAAACTGTAAAGTCTCCTGGGATATCCACATGTACGTTATATTCCTGTTTTCCTTTGAGATCGTAAGCAACTCCAAGGTATCCAGGTTCCTGAATTCTTGTAATATTTTCTGCATAAACATCGTTTGTATCCTTCATTCCATATGTTTCGATCGCACATGTATGATCTTTGATGATTCTTTCTACATAGTCATCATCTCCGTTGACGATTCCTTGTTTACACTGCTTAAATAACAGACTCTTACAATGAATATAGTCGTCCATATCTTTATGTTCATTTTCCCCAATATGGTCTTCTGCAAGGTTTGTAAAAATTCCATAATCAAATTCAAATCCACTTGTTCTATGAAGCATCAATGCCTGAGAAGACACTTCCATAACAACATTTTTCAATCCTGCGTCCGCCATCTTACGGAAAGATTCCTGTACGATATAAGATTCTGGTGTTGTATTGACGGATGGAATTCTCTCATCTCCGATGATTGTCTCAATCGTTCCGATCAATCCTGTTTTCTGTCCTGCATGTTCTAGGACTGCACGGATCATATACGTTGTTGTTGTCTTTCCTTTAGTTCCTGTGATACCGATCGTTGTCAGCTCTTCTGCTGGATATCCAAAGTATGCTGCTGACATCTCGGCTAAAGCAAGTCTTGTATTATCAAACTTGATCACTGTCAGATTTTCTGGTACTTCTACATCTTTTTCTACTACGACTGCTGCCGCTCCAAGTTCAGCAGCCTGTGCTACAAATTTATGACCATCAAAGGCTGCTCCGCTGATACATACAAATACACTGCCTTTTTCAATCTTTCTTGAATCATATACTAATGTAGAAATCTCTACATCTTCACTTCCTTGCACGAGGGTATATTCTGAACGTTCTAATAATTCTTTTAATATCATGTTCTATCTCCAATAATTCTTCTATCTTTGTACTCTTAATCGTCAATTCCTGTAAGATCGATCTCGCCATCAAACACTGTTGTTGCTGGTCCTGTCATAAAGATCGTATCTTTTTCTTCATCATATTCGATCTGAAGATCTCCACCTAAAAGATGTACCAAGACTTTCTTTCCTGTTTTCTTATTCAGATAAGATGCATAAGCACTTGCACAGGCTCCTGTACCGCATGCAAGAGTTTCTCCTGCGCCTCTCTCCCATACTCGCATCTTGATCGTTTTATCATCAACAAGTTCAATAAATTCTGTATTCACACGATCTGGGAACATTGGATGATTTTCAAACTTTGGTCCGATCTTCTCAATGTCGATATCTGCAACAGAATCTACAAATACAACTCCATGTGGATTTCCCATAGAAATACATGTGATATTATATTCTTTTCCATCAACGATCACTGGCTGATCGATCACTTCATCAAGATCATCATAGATTGCAGGAATCTGTGAAGCTTTTGTGATCGGTGCTTCCATATCAACTTTCACCCATGTCACTTTGCCGTCTTCAACTGTAAGGTCTAATTCTTTAATTCCGCCTTTTGTCTCGATCGTGATCGTTGTTTTATCTGTCAGTCCATAATCATAGACATATTTTGCAATACAGCGGACACCATTTCCGCACATAGCTCCTTCTGAACCATCAGAGTTATACATGGCCATTCTAAAATCAGCTTTATCTGATGGACAGATACAGATCATTCCATCAGAACCAATTCCAAAATGCCGGTCACTGATAAATTTTGCCACTTTATTTGGGTTATTGATCTTTTCTTCTAAACAGTTTACATATACGTAGTCATTGCCACAACCGTGCATCTTTGTAAATTTCATGTATAATCAACTCCTTTTTATTATTTTACGAATAAACAGTTTTATTTTACCACATCAACGTGTTAATTGTATAGATACAATCTTTGAATTTATATTTTAAAAACCAAATACTAGTATTACAAAAACAAATGAGGAACATGCCTTATCACCATTGATAAAGAATATTCCTCATAGTATTTTTTATGAACTCTTATGCCTGCTCTAACAGTTTTTCAATTCCTGCTTTCTTCACACATACACAAAACAGATCCATTGCCTGCTGTAACTCTTCTACTGTTGGGTAAGAAGGTGCCAGTCTGATATTGCTGTCTTTTGGATCATTCTTATATGGATATGTAGCTCCTGCTCCAGTTAATGTAACCCCTGCTTCTTTGGCAAGTTCTACAACTCTCTTTGCACATCCTGGAAGAACGTCTACAGATACAAAATATCCACCTTTTGGATTCTCCCATGTGATCAGTCCGCTTCCTTTTAACTCTTTCTCTAACGTATTAAGAACTGTCTCGAATTTAGGTTTTAAACAATCTCCTAAGATCTGCATATGTTTTCTGACTCCATCTGCATTCTTAAAGAACTGCACATGGCGAAGCTGATTGATCTTGTCATATCCGATCGTCTGTGCTGTCATCACTTTCTTGATCTCTGCAATATTATCATCGCTTGATGCAATGATAGATACTCCTGCACCTGGGAATGTGATCTTGGATGTTGAGAAGAAATAATATGCTCTGTTATCATTTCCTGCTTCTTTACATGCATCTAAGATATTCTTAACTTTTACATCTTCAAAGATTGGATGTACTCCATATGCATTATCCCAGAAGATTCTGAAATCTTTGGCTGCTGTCTTCATAGAAGCTAAACGATCAACCGTTTCATCACTATAGCAGATTCCCTGTGGATTGGAATATTTTGGCACACACCAGATTCCTTTGATACTTTCATCTTCCGCAACCAGTTTCTCTACCTGATCCATATCTGGACCTTCAGATGTCATATCGACTGTGATCAGTTCAAATCCTAAAGTTTCTGTAACTGAGAAATGTCTGTCATATCCAGGGGCTGGACATAAGAATTTTACTTTCTCTAACTGTCCCCAAGGCTTCTCACCTGCTGTTCCAAATACAACCAGTCTCATCATCTGATCAAACATCAGATTCAGACTCGCATTTCCACCAACGATAATATTCTTTGCTGGAATATCTAATAAATCGCTGAATATTTCTTTCATCTCTGGAAGTCCATCAAGAACTCCGTAATTACGCACATCCAGACCATCTTTTGCATGATAATCTGTCATTGTCTCAAGCATGCCATTTGCATGATCGATCTGATCTGGTGCTGGTTTTCCTCTTGCCATGTTTAGTGAAAGATGAAGATCTTTAAATTCCTGATACTTTTTGTTCACTTCCACTTCCTGTGCCTGTAACTCTTCTTTTGACATTTCCCTAAATGATTCCATTGTTGTCTTCCTTCCTTCATGTTTTTATGTTTTGTATATGTTTATGTTTTTATATATCCTGATTAATTCCATTCAAGATTTGTATGTTCTTGTTTTCTCTCACGAAGGAGTAAGTTTGAAACTTCTTCTTTTGGATCCGCATTCTCAAATAACACTCTGTTCACTGCTTCCACAATTGGTACAGCTACATTGCATTTCTTTGCAAGTCCAAGGGCTGCTTTCGCTGAATATACCCCTTCTACAACCATTTTTACTTCTTTCATAGCTTCCTCTGCAGTCATACCTTTTCCCATTAAGTATCCTGCTTTACGATTTCGACTATGTACGCTTGTACATGTAACGATCAGATCTCCAACTCCTGTAAGGCCTGAAAATGTCTCTGGTTTTCCACCAAGTGCTTCTCCAAGACGTGTCAGTTCTGCAATTCCTCTTGTCATTAATGCTGCTTTTGTATTATCTCCATATCCAAGACCATCAACCGTTCCTGCTGCTAATGCAATAACGTTCTTTAATGCTCCTCCAAGCTCAATTCCAACAATGTCGGAACTTGTGTATACACGGAATACTTTATTCATAAATACATCCTGAAGCATTTCCGCTGTCTCTTTATTCTTTGCACCAACTACAACCGTTGTAGGAATTCCTCTTCCTACTTCTTCTGCATGACTAGGCCCTGATAGTACACAAACTTCTGCATTTGGAATCTCTTCTTCAATGATATCCGATAATGTCTTATATGTAACATCTTCGATACCTTTTGCAACGTTAACAATGATCTGCCCGTCTTTTATAAATGGGGACATCTGTTTTGCAACCATACGAACAACAGGTGAAGGAACTGCCATAACAACAACATCTTCATCTGTTAAAGCTGTTTTAAGATCTGCCTCGATCATAATATTATCTGGCAATTTTACTCCAGGTAATTTCTCTACCTGCTCTCTCTTTGTGGAAAGCATCTCTATTTCATGCGGATCATGTGTCCACAATGTCACTTCATGTCCATTATTTGCTAATAATACCGCAAGGGCACTTCCCCAGCTTCCTGCACCGATAACGCTAACTTTCTTCATCTGTTTAAGTTCCTCCTAACGTTTTACTTTCTGACCTAATTTATTCTCAGTACCATTCATCAAACGCCCAATATTCGCACGATGGCGCCAGATTGCCATAGCTGTAAATATACATCCAACAATAACTAATTTCCAATCATGTGGATTGTTAAAATACAAAATAAATGGAATGATCAGCACCATGCAGATCGATCCTAACGATACATACTTAGAAATAGCCGTAATGATCAAAAATACTGCTGCACAGACCAACCCAAGCTGCCAGTGAAATGCAAAAATAACTCCCCCAGTTGTCGCTATTCCCTTTCCACCTTTAAACCCAAGATAAAACGGGAAATTATGTCCCAGTACTACTGCAAATCCTGTCAAAAGCCAAAGATAAGCTTCTCCTTCTACATGAAAAGCCGGCATGATCACATATCTCGCAAGATTCACCGCCACAAGTCCTTTGACGGCATCTCCAAGAAATGTAATGATCGCTGCTGTCTTTCCCAAAGTTCTTAATGTATTCGTTGTCCCGGAATTTCCACTTCCGTAATCTCTGATATCGATCTTATTTACTCGTCCGACAATATATCCTGTCTGAATACACCCAAACAGGTATCCGACGATCATACACACAACAATACAAACTGCCATTATCTTTCCTTCCTTTCCCTCGCAATAATATGAATTGGTGTTCCTCTGAATCCAAATGTATTACGGATCTGGTTCTCAAGATATCTTGTATATGAAAAATGCATTAACTGACGATCATTGATAAACACAACAAATGTTGGCGGTTTTACAGAAACCTGTGTGATATAGTAAAGTTTTAATCTCTTTCCTTTGTCTGATGGTGGCTGTTTCATCGCTACCGCCTCTGTAAGGATCTCGTTTAAGACTCCTGTCTGTACACGTAATGCATGATTCTCGATCACCATATCAAGAACATCAAAAATCTTAGGAAGTCTCTGTCCTGTCTTAGCAGAGATGAAAACAAGTTCTGCATATGACATATAAGATAACACTTCTCTAACCTGGTTTGTAAACTTGTAGATTGTCTTATCGTTCTTCTCGATGAGATCCCATTTGTTAACCGCAATGATCATGCCTTTTCCACGTTCATGGGCAATTCCTGCGATCTTGGCATCCTGTTCTGTGATTCCTTCTTCCGCATCAATGACTAAGATCGCCACATCACAACGTTCTACTGCTGCAACCGTACGGATCACACTGTAACGTTCAATATCTTCTTTGACTCTGGCTTTCTTTCGAAGTCCGGCTGTATCGATGAATACATATTCTTTTCCATTACGTTTGACCGTTGTATCAATCGCATCTCTTGTTGTTCCTGCAATATCAGAAACGATCAGACGGTCTTCTCCCAATAATTTATTGATCAATGAAGATTTTCCTGCATTTGGCTTTCCGATGATCGCAACTCTTGGTCTTTCATCTTCTTTCTCATCTGCATCCTGTGGATTGCAGTGAACAAGAACTTCATCTAACAGATCACCGAATCCAATCTTGGAATTCGCTGAAACTGGAAATGGTGTTCCAAGCCCCAGATTGTAAAATTCATAAGTATCCAGAACGAATTTTTCGTAATTATCTACTTTATTGACTGCTAACACAATTGGTTTTCCTGATCGTCTTAACATATCTGCCACCTGATAGTCTGCATCGACAAGCCCCTGTCTTACGTCTGTAAGGAAAATGATCACATCTGCTGTCTCCATTGCAATCTCTGCCTGTCCTCTCATGTGGCTTAATAACAGATCACCACTATCTGGTTCAATACCACCTGTATCAATCAATGTAAACTGATAGTTTAACCATGTCACATCTGCATAAATACGGTCTCTTGTAACTCCTGGTGTATCTTTAACAATTGAAATTTTTTCTCCTGCCAGTGCATTAAACAATGTAGACTTTCCTACATTCGGTCTTCCTACAATGGCAATGATCGGCTTACTCATAATCTATATACCTCTCTAAATGTTTCAAAACCTATACTGTTTCTTAGTATACCTTATCTTATGAAATTCGTCCAGTGTGAAGAATTTCACAAGATATATTCTTTTTATTTACCTTTTTATAACACAATAAATGCTGCCAGATTACCACGTTTCCCATGACTTGCTCTATGCGAAAACAGTAGATCAGGATTACAACATGTGCAGATATCTGTAATATCAAGATTTTCTGGACGGATTCCTGCTTCTGTCAAAATAATCTCATTTGCTTTCCAGAGATCAAGCTGGTATTTTCCATTCCCTTTATCATCCAAAAATTCTTTTGCATCATGTCCTGTCAGTTCTTTTTTAAACTCATCTGCAACATCTTCACTAACCTCGTAGCAACTTCGGCAGATTGATGGTCCAATGGCTGCGATGATATTTTCCTTTTTACTTCCATATTCATTTTCTAAAAATTGTACCATCTTGGCACCAATTCTTCCAACAGTGCCTCTCCATCCTGAATGTGCTAAAGCTGCAGCCTTTTCTACCGGATCATAAAAAAACAAAGGCACACAATCTGCATATCCTGTATAAAGCGGAATCCCCTGCTCATTTGTAGCAAGACCATCCATATCTTTCATAACTTTCCCACAATCTTCTTTCGTTACCTTATGGATTCTCGTCTCATGAATCTGATTTGAAAATACCAGCTTTGTATGATCGAATCCGATCGCTTCTGAGATTCTTCTGAAATTTTCATCCACAGCTTCTTTTTTATCTCCACGGTTATAGCTTAAATTCAACATGGAAAACATTCCTTCGCTGACTCCACCCATACGTGTTGAAAATCCATGTCTGACTCCTGCCTGATCCAATTTTTTAAATGTCAGATATGGAACAGACCCCTCATGTAATATCGTAGACTGGTTATCGTTTGATTTTTTAAAATGCATGTTTTATCACCCTGATCTTCTTTCCTAAAATCTCCACTACATCAAAACGGATCGGCTGTTCAAAAGATAGATGATTCTTCTTTAAATAAATCATTGCACTCTTTCGGATCTTCTGCTGTTTTCTTTGGTCTACAGCTTGTGCCGGATATCCCTTTTTGTCATCTTTTCTGTATTTTACTTCCACAAATACCAATGTCTGATCTTCTTTTGCTATAATATCAATCTCTCCGACTTTTGTATAAAAGTTTTGTTCAAGGACATCATATCCTTGCTGTTTCAGAAACCAACAGGCAATCGCTTCTGCTTTTGCCCCTGTCTCCCTGTTATTTTTCTTCATATTATATATACTTTTTTGTTTTTTATATGTATTTCTTTACAAATGTTCTTCTATGGATATCACAGATTCCCTGCTTTTTGATCCCTTCAATATGTGCTTTAGTTCCATATCCTTTATTTTTCGCAAAGTCATATCCCGGATAAATTATATCATATTCTTTCATCATACGGTCCCTTGTAACTTTCGCAACAATACTTGCCGCTGCGATCGATGCACTTTTTGCATCTCCTTTGATGATCGGAATCTGTTCGATCTCAACATCTGGAATTGTGACCGCATCATTCAATAAAAGATCTGGTTTTATCGAAAGCTTTGAAATTGCCTGCTGCATTGCCTTATAAGTTGCCTGCAGGATATTGATCTCATCGATCACTTCTTCTGAAGACATTCCAATACCGATTGCAACTGCTTTCTCATAAATCTCATCATATAAAAGCTCCCTTTTCTTCTCTGAAAGCTTTTTGGAATCATTCAGATATAAAATATCACAGTCTTTTGGCAAAATCACTGCAGCCGCAACAACAGGTCCTGCAAATGGTCCTCTTCCAACTTCATCAATTCCACAAATCGCCTGATGATCTCCATATTCTCTTTCAAAAGAAAACATCTCATACATTCTTTCTTTCTCAAGCCTTAATTTTTCTAACTTCTTGGCTTCTCGTTCTTCTTTCTTTGTCATAAGTCTTAAAACCCTTCCTATGGCCGGATCACACCTGCATTCTTCCATGGATAAAACCGGAAAATGATCCTCCCTGTGATCTTTGACCTCTTTACTGGACCAACCTCTTTGTATCTGCTGTCATTACTATTATCTCTGTTATCTCCTAATACAAAATATTCATCTGATGAAAGATGAAACTTTCCTTTTAATTCACATGAATCTGTCGTATGATCTTTAGAATAATCTTTTACTTCTTTGTCATTTACATAGACTTTTCCTTTTGTGATCTTTACCGTTTCTCCTGGAAGTGCGATCACTCGCTTTACAAAAAACTGATCGCCACCTTCTGGTCCTGGAAATACAATGATCTCATATCGTTTAGGATCCCGAAAACGATATGTTAACTTATCTAACAACACTTGATCTTGATCATGCAAGTGCGGTTCCATCGAATGCCCACTTACTTTCGTCCGTTCACCAACACACGTAATAAGAACAAATGCAAATGCAACCGCGATCAATATGGTACACAGTAACCTTAGAATACTCTTAAACATTCTTATATCTGCCCCTCAAAGGCATTTATGCCTCTTTTGTCCCTTCTTCTGGTGTTTCCAGAGAAATTTTTCCTAATTTCCCATTTCGGAATTCCTCTAATACGATCTTTGATGCTTTTTCGTAATCTAATTCATTTCCTTTCATCTTACAATTCCGATTTAGCGCAATCTGTTCTAAGATTTTCACTTTATCTTCATTTTCATCTACTTGATAGCGATCAGCAAGAATTCCCTGATAATGATTTTTTAAATACTCGATCAGTTCGATCGCCATTTCATCCTGATTGAGGATTTCATCTCTGATCGATCCGATCAATGCCAGACGAAGCCCAACCTGCTGGTCTTCAAATTTAGGCCATAAAATTCCAGGGGTATCTAATAATTCAATATTCTTATTTAATTTGATCCACTGTTTTCCTTTTGTAACTCCTGGTTTATTTCCTGTTTTTGTACAGGCTTTTCCAACCAGACTGTTGATAAATGTTGATTTTCCAACGTTTGGGATTCCTGCGATCATTGCTCTGATCGGACGGTTTTTAATCCCACGTTTTCTATCTCTCTCAAGTTTTTCCTTGCAGGCATCCATCACGATCGCCTGTGTACCTTTGACACCTTTTCCTGATCTTGCATTTGTTCTTGCTACATAGAATCCTTTTTCTTTAAAATATTCTTCCCACTGTGCAGTCACACGTTCATCTGCCATATCTGTCTTATTTAACAAGATCAATCGTGACTTGTTCGCTGCCAACTGGTCAATATCCGGATTTCTGCTGCTTAGTGGAATTCTTGCATCCACAAGTTCGATCATAATATCGATCAGTTTCATGTTTTCCTGCATCATACGTTTTGCTTTGGTCATATGACCCGGGTACCACTGAAAATCCATTCTTTATTTCTCCTTCCCTCTGTTTACCACGGCCAGTATTTGATACCGACCTTTCCAATGATATTTGTTCTTTTGATATTTCCAACACTCGCACTTCTGGAATCTTCACTATTATTATAGTTATCTCCCACAACAAAGTACTGCTTACTCTTTAATGTAATCTCATCTGCTGCTAATCCTGCAGATAAAATCTTCTGACTTGAAAATGCTTTTGTTTTCTTTCCGTTTACATAGATTCTGCCGTTTTTGATCTGAACCTTTTCTCCCGGAAGACCTATCACTCGTTTTACATAGTAATTTCCATTCTTGTCATCTGATTTAAATATGACCACATCATACCTACTTGGTCCCTTGATCTGATAGATCAGGCGATTCACCAGATGTTTTTCACCTCTTTCAATCGTTGGTGACATAGAATCACCTTGAATCGTAAAACTGAAACACACAAATCTTACTAACAAAAATGCCAGTAACACAACTCCGACAAATTTTAAGACATACTGAATCACGATTTCCCTTTGCTGACGCTGTTTCTTGCGCATCTGATAGGTTACTGTGTATCCTTTCCTCATAGAAGAACTCCTTTCCTCTTCGTATAGAAAGATTCGTAAAATTCCTGTATACTAAAACAGGGATAAGCTATACAGCCTATCCCTCTCTTTTGACAATCTTTGTCTGATTATACTCTTTCTTTTACTTTTGCTGCTTTACCAACACGATCACGTAAGTAGTATAATTTAGCACGTCTTACTTTACCACGTCTTACTACTTCAATCTTTTCGATGATTGGAGAATGTACTGGCCATGTTTTTTCAACACCAACACCACTTGCCTGTTTTCTTACAGTAAATGTTTCGCGTGCTCCACCATTCTGTCTTTTGATGACTGTTCCTTCGAAAACCTGAATTCTTTCACGGTTTCCTTCTTTTACTTTCGCGTGAACTCTTACAGTGTCTCCTGTTTTGAATTCAGCAACTTCTCTTAACTGTGCATCTTCGATGCTTTTAATAATATCCTGTGCGCTCATTGTTGTTCCTCCTTGAACGTTTTTAGATGTTCTTAATACCAAATGTAACAGAGGACCATCCATATTTATAACAACTTGAACATATTATCATATTTTTTTATGTGAAGCAAGTGTTTTTTTGTATTTTTTAAGATTCTTTACCTTAATACAAATTTCTCCATTGCCTTTGCGACTCCATTTTCCTGATTGGAAACCGTAATATAGTCTGCGATCGCTTTCATAGAATCAGGGCCATTTTCCATAACAACCGCAAGTCCTGCACTTTCTAAAAGTTCTCTGTCATTGTCTGCATCCCCACAACTCATAATCTCTTCTTTTTGAATATTCAAGATCTTTGCAAGATGGAACAGACCATCTCCTTTATTACAGCCTTTCTTAGAAATCTCAAGATTCTTTGGAAGAGAACTTGAAAACTGAATGTCTTCAATCTTACTCAATGCATCCGCTGCTCTTCGTCTTTCTTCCATCGTCTTAAATAATAAAGTTGTCTTCTCAACAGTTGTTGACTGTTCTTTTACAAACATCTCTAAATCATCAACAAGAACTCTCGACCCCTGCACAATTGCTTTTGTATTTGAATCAAGTTCATAATAATCAATATTTTCCATTTCTTTTTTGTTAGCATAGGATTGCCCATTTAAACTAATACTTTCCATTAGATCAAATTGCTTAAGAAAATCCATCAACTCTAAAACTCGATCCATTTCAAAATGATTTTTATAAATCACTTTTTCTTCTTTTAAGTCATAAATGGTTGCACCATTACTGAAAATCCCATAGCGAATTCCTTCCATCTCTTTTAACTCTGGCGGTAATGCATTCACAGCTCTTCCTGTAGCCGGAACGAAATAAACACCTTGTGCCATTGCTTTTTTGATCACATTCTGTGTATACTTTGTAATCTTACGCTCTCGATTCAACAGTGTTCCATCCATATCCGCTGCGACAAGCTTAATCCTATTTTCCCCCATCTTTTTCTTTCATCTCCTTCTCATATGCCTCCCATAGATCCGGTCTTCTCTCTTTGGTACGTTTGACTGACTGTTCATGCCTCCATTTGCGGATATTCTCGTGATGTCCGGATAAAAGAACTTCTGGCACCTCTTTATCTAAAAACACTGGTGGTCTTGTATACTGTGGATATTCAAGCAACCCATTTTCGAAAGATTCATCCCCAGCGGAATCATCATTATGTAAAACACCTGGAACCAATCTTGAAATTGAATCGATCATCACCATTGCAGGCAATTCCCCACCAGTCAATACATAATCTCCGATTGATACATAATCTGTAACTATTTCTTCCAAAACCCTCTCATCGATTCCTTCATAATGCCCACATAAAAAAACTAATTCTTCTTCTTTTGCAAGTTCCTTTGCCATCTCCTGATGAAATGTTGTCCCTTGCGGCGTCAGATAGACAACTCTTGGTTTCTTCTTCATATCTTTTTCAAGGTCTTTATACGCACGGTAAACCGGCTCTGGCTGCATCACAAGTCCGGCTCCGCCTCCATATGGGTAATCATCCACTTTCATATGTTTATTGGTAGAATAGTCACGAATATTGACCGCATTGATCTCAAGAAGTCCTGCTTCAATCGCTCTTCCGATGATACTTGTATTCAACCCGTCCATCACCATCTCTGGAAATAATGTTAATATATGAAATCTATTCATCTAATAATCCTTTCATGACATGGACTGTGATCTCACCTTTTTGAAGATCCACATTCTTAATGCATTCTCTGATCGCTGGAAGTAAAACTTCTTTTCCATCTTCCATCTTCACTTCATAGACATCATTTGCACCCGTCTGTAAAACATCAGTTAATTCCCCAAGAACTTCTCCATTATCCTCTCTGATCACAGAAAGACCGATCAGATCTGCGATAAAGTATTCGTCTTTTTCAAGAGGTACTGCCTGATCTCTTGTAACAAACAGGCCTTTTCTTTTATACATCTCTACTTCGTTGATATTTGAAAATTCTTTAAATCTCAAAACCGGCTGGTTCTTTACGAATTTGCATGACACTACGTGTAATAGTTTTCTTTCTTTTCCTGTATCTAAATATACTTCTTTTAATTTCTTAAATCGTTTGATATCATCTGTCATCGGAAATACTTTGACTTCCCCAGCGATGCCGTGTGTGTTGGCGATTGCTCCTACTTGTAAGAATTCTTCCATGGATTCATTTTATTCCTTTCATTTTGATTTTTCTATTTATTATTGTATAAAATGGTTTAAAAAAACACAACTATTTTATTATAATCGTACTTGTTATAATATATCAATACAAAATGGCAGAAGATTCAACTCCAATAATATTATCAACAAACTGAAGATAAGCAATTTGAATATTTTCCAAACACCTCGATAAATCGGTGTTGTTTAAGCCCTTTTACCATCTGTCATCTGTTAATAAATACAAAAATTATTAGCCAGTACCGTATAACATACACACTGTGTAGTGGTTTGAATCACGTAAATTATTTGAATATTATAAAAAGAAATCATGTGTCAGCAACCGTACGGACACGTCTGCACTTAGCGAGTGGATGGTCGTTAGACCATTCAGGAGCTTAGTACAGCTACGTGGGAGTCCGAACGCAAGTGGGTTGCAGACACATGATCTCTTTTTATAATATTCCACCAATAATTTCCGTCTTCAAACTACAAATCACAATTTATTTCAAAGCAGCCAACGTTTTCACAACCAGTTCCCATGTACGTTCTGTAGATGAAATACTCAACACCTCATTTGTTGTATGAATATGTTCCATCTGTGGTCCAAAGGATACTGCATCAAGTCCTGGCAATTTGGAAGCAAAGATCCCACATTCAAGTCCTGCATGAATACCTTCAACAACTGGTTCTTCTCCGTTGTATAAATGTTTATATGTTTCAACCATAACCTCACGTAATCTGGAATCTGCTTTATATTCCCATCCTGGGTATGGTCCTGCAATCTCTACATTCCCTCCTAATGTTTCTGTAAGAGATGTTAATTGATCGATCAGATACTGTTTTTCTGTCTCGCTAGAGCTTCTAACTGCAAATGTCATCTGTACTTCAGATTCTTCTGTTGTTAAAATTCCCATATTCAGTGATGTCTGTACTAATCCCTCAATCTCTGGATTCATTCTCTGAACACCATTTGGCATATGAACCATTGCTGTTACTACAGCAAATGTTGTATCTTCTGTAAATGTTTCTACGTTTGTTGCTTCTTTTACATTTACTGTTAATTTCGCATTAGGATCTGTCACTTTATATTCTTCTTTGATCTGTGCAAATGTATTTTCAATGATCTGTTTTGCTGCTTCTAATTCTTCTGGAAGTACTGCAACAGATGCTTCGCTAAACTTAGCGATCGCATTGTCTTTTTCTCCACCATTTACGGAAACAAGCTGCATTTCAACCTCATTAAACAGGCTTAACAATATTCTTGCCATTGCACAGTTTGCGTTCATACGCCCTTTGATGATCTCAACACCAGAATGTCCACCTGTGAATCCAGTCATCTTGATTTCAATGACAGATGCATTGACAGTTTCTGTCTCATATGGAATCTTACAGATCACGGATGCTCCACCTGCACAGCTGACTGTAAATACTCCTTCATCTTCACAATCCATGTTCATAAATAAACGTCCCTTAAGATCTGAAACATCAATAGTTGCTGCTCCAAGCATACCGATTTCTTCGTTAACTGTAAAGATTGCTTCGATTGGTGGATGTGCCATTTCTTCATCGTCTAACACTGCAAGTGTATATGCAACTGCGATTCCATCATCTCCACCTAAAGAAGTTCCTTTTGCTGAAATATAATCTCCATTGATTTCCAAATCCAATCCTTCTTTTTCCATATCTTTATCGCAATCTGCTTCTTTGACTGCAACCATATCCATATGTCCCTGAAGGATGACTGGTTCAGAAGCCTCATATCCTTTGGATCCATCTTTCCAGATGATCACATTCAGGTCTTCATCCTGTCTGTATTTTAATTCATGTGCTTTTGCAAAATCTACCAGATAATCGCTGATCTGCTGCAGATTTCTTGATCCGTGAGGGATTGAACAAATCTCCTCAAAATATTTAAATACTTTGTTTGGCTGTAATTCTCCTAATACTGACATTTTATGTCCTCCTTATTTTTTATGCATTTTGTAACGACTGCCCTCTTGTTCGAGCTGATTTGTTTTCAGCATATATTCTACAAGTTTCTTCGCATAGTCTCGTTTATCCTTCACAACCGCTCTGTTTCTTGAAAACGGCTGTTTCGCTTCAAGACCTTCGCAAATCTGTTCTACCTGTGAAATTGTAACATATTCATGCTGTTTTAAATACTTTTTTATTTTATCCTGTCCTTTGCTAAAAAGCAAATTCATCAGGTCACTTGTCTGATTCTTTTGTTTTACGATTCCCCATCCATATAGGATCATCGTCACTATGGCAAATAAAACAATGCCTATGATCACTGTTGATATTTTCATATTAAATCCTTTTTCACTTCTAATAATATTTATTCTTCAAAAACAATGTATTTATTTCTTTCTAAAATTGCAAAATACTGTGATAATCTTTCATATAACTGTGGTGCTGCACCTTCATGAACTGTTTGAAGTTCTTTTCCTATCTCATAAATACTTTTCTTTCCATCAATTTTCTGCCACACAAAACTTCCATATTCATCTAATTTGATAAAACTGTAACGTGGCTTTTTAAATATTTTCTGCGCGATCGTATTATAAAATCCAGTATTTTCTACTGTAATTTCTACAATTCCATCTTCTAGCACTTCCCATTTCATATCATTGATCTTCGGGATGTTGTCAATATAATTCTTTTTTTCTTTCATCAATTCACCTTTTTATTTAGAAAGCACTACTGCAGGATCGCAGCAGTGCTTTCTTCTCACTGAAATACATATTTATTTTTATTATTTTGCGTCTACTTCAATCGTCTTTTTATTTCTTGTGAAGTAGAATAATATAGCTAACAATACTACAAAAGCTGCTAAACCTACCCAGTTACCTACACTCTGGAAGGCATTTCCATATACAGATGACAGATTGATCTTATCTGCAACACCAAATACTGCCAGTACAGCCAGAAGGATACCAACGATACCTTCTCCTGCGATCATACCTGCAGCATAAAGAACTCCTCGATCTGATCCATCTTTTCTTGCCGCATCACTGTCATATTTTCTCTTATTGTCAATAAACCAACGAATCAGTCCACCAACCATGATCGGTGTACTTAAGTAAATTGGTAAGTAAAGACCGATTGAAAATGCTAACACTGGAATTCCAAGGATTTCAACAACGATTGCGATAAACACACCCATGAAAATCAATACCCATGGTAATGTACCACCCATAACACCTTCAACGACCATCTTCATCAATGTTGCCTGTGGTGCTGGAATCTGATCAGAACCGAATCCCCATGCTGCGTTCAGAAGGTACATAACTCCTCCGATCGCAAATGCTGCTACGATCGCACCGATCAATTCTCCGATCTGCTGTAATCTAGGTGTCGCACCTACGATATAACCTGTCTTTAAGTCCTGTGAAGTATCTCCTGCCATAGCTGCTACGATACAGATAACAGTACCAATAGAAATTGCTGATACCATACCTGCTGCTCCTGTATTCCCAGTTGCTTTTAAGATAAATGTTGTTACGATCAGTGTCGCGATCGCCATACCTGATACTGGGTTATTACTACTTCCTACAATACCAACCATTCTAGATGATACCGTTGCAAAGAAGAAACCAAATACAACAATCATCACTGCTCCCAAGAAGCTTACTGGAATCTCTGGTAATAACCAGATTAAAACTGCAATGATCAGGATTCCTCCAAGAACCACTTTCATAGAAATATCCTGCTGTGTTCTTAACTGGCTGTCACCTTTCTTACCGAATCCCTTCATAGCATGTCCAAATGTCTTGATCATTGTTGGGAATGTCTTGATCAGACTGATCAGACCACCAGCTGCTACTGCACCGGCACCAATATATCTGACATAGTTACTCCAGATCTGGCTTGCACCTAACTGATTAAATGCAAGTGCTTTTCCTGTCTCATCGACAACTTTTGATAAAGAATCTCCGCCAAAATAAGCAATTGCAGGAATTAATACAAGATAAGATAGCACACCACCTGCAAAAAGATAGCTTGATACCTGCACACCACAGATATAACCTACACCTGCTAATGCCGGAAGAACATCCATACCAACGGATGTTGTATACTGTCCCTGCATTGAAAATTCAACTTCACTAGGGAAAAGTTTTAAACCATCTGCAATAAATTTATAAACTGCCGCAATTCCGAGTCCTGCAAATACAACTTTAGATTTACTTCCTCCTTCTTCTCCAGCTAAAAGCACTTCTGCACAAGCTGTTCCTTCAGGATAAGGAAGTACCCCATGTTCTTCTACGATGAGGGCTGTACGAAGAGGTACCATAAAAAGTACTCCTAAAATACCACCGCAAAGCGCGATCAATGCGATAGATACAAAAGATGGAGCAGTAACTCCACTTCCCTTTTCTGATGCCCAAATAAAAATAGCAGGGATTGTAAAGATTGCTCCTGCTGCTAATGATTCACCTGCTGAACCAATTGTCTGTACCATGTTATTTTCAAGGATGGAATCTTTCTTTAAGATCACACGGATCACACCCATGGAAATAACTGCCGCTGGAATGGAGGCTGATACAGTCATACCAACTCTTAGCCCCAAATAAGCGTTTGCACCACCAAATATAACCGCCAGTATCATACCAAGGATTACTGATGTAACTGTAAACTCTGGTAATACTTTATCTGCGGAAATAAAAGGCTTAAAGTCATTTTTCTTTTCCATTTTTCTCTCCTATTTTCAATATATATTTCACTGTATCTTTCTATTATACTAAATCATACAAGAAAAAGAAACCCCTTCTTTTTCTTAAACTTCTTAACTTAGATTCCTCGCATTTTTTAATAAACAGTTTTGCTTTATGTGTTGTATAAAATGCATTATACATTAAAATAAATCAAGCATATTATCCAAATAAACTTCTTCTCTAACGCATATTTGGTATTCTGGTTTTACCATATAGTATAGTAGAAACTCCAAAACCAACGCACTTCCCAATCCACGTCCTTCAATTTTAAAATTCTCAAACCCCATTGGAAGATAAATTTTCTTTATATCATTAGCACTGATAAATCCTGGATTCTTCATTGCCTTTGAAAAACGATAGCCTTCCTTTGCATCTGGCGAGTTGCATTTGTGATCTGGTATCATTTCTCCTAAGTTTTTTCGACTGACTATTTCGTAGCATTGCTTTCTGTCTTTACATCCAAACCAACAGCATTCATTGCATAAAAATTCCACTTTATTTTTCTCCTGCTCCGAAAGCATGTTTAATTTATCAAATGCTTTATTTAACCGAAAATCTGGTACTACATACCGAAAATCTTCTTTCTTTACTTCTTGCAAAAATTCATTAAAATCCGTCAACACTTTTGTCGTAGAAGATACAAAATATAATTTTGGATAATTTATTTCCAAATACTTAAGCAATAAATCCGAATGGACGATCACACCATTTCTTTTTTCTCCAACTTCTTCAAACATTTTGCATAGGATATTACATTTTTTATCTGTTAAATGTTCTTTTCTAAGTAAACTGTTGCTAAAAGTCAGTCTGGCTGAAATTCCATATTCCTGTGTAAGTTTTAAGACTTCTTCTGGATTATCAGATCCAAATCCTGCGCGTCCGCCTCCCCAGAGACAATCTGCAGGAGAGCCATAGATGGAACTGATCTCACACCAGTCATAAAAGTATTCTCTGTGTTCCTTATATAATGGCAGAAAGGCACAATATAATTCATAAAATTCAAATAATCCTGGCAGGTGATAGTATACTTTTTTGTTTTTTCTTTGGCTCATTTGTTATTTCTCCCATTTCTGATCGTCATTTTTCATTCCTATTATTATAGTCATATTTTTCTATATTATGGTGACATGCTCCCACCACTTAAATCCCTGATTTTGAAGTGGGGCTTCTTGCTCAATGGCTCTACTGAGCCAAGTATCTACAAGCTATCCTCGCGTGCCCCGCGATTCTTTTACCCGGACACGGGCATGTTTTCTTATTATCTGATTGTACAGAAAACGACAACAGCCAAATGTTTTGCCAAGAAGTATCTTCTGTTCTTCTGTCGGATAGATCCGGAAACGATATGCTATGTTCAATACTTTTTCTCTCCCTGGTTTTCAATGTATTGACGGATCACTTCTACTGGAGTGCCTGCTACTGGCACTTTTATAAGCATTGATAAATTTACTAAGTTCTGTTCTCGGCTGCGCACAGAACATTACATGCACATGATTAATGTCATGGTTCTATTATACCATAGACCGTGCTATCGAACAAGTGTTCTTTTTGCTTTTATGCAATTCATCTCCAACCTGTAGAGGAGAATTCTTGCTATATTATGTTAAAATTACGTTAATCAGTAGTTTTGTGAATATGTCTGTTCGTGTGATCTTTGCTGCTATTCTTGTGTTCCATTTTTCATTGCAAATTGAAGCATTACCGTTTTTCTTATCTTGCCGGATGGATTGGAATGCTTGTGGCGGAAATACCGTTGCTTTTGAAGAAATTTTAATTTGTAAGTTGGCCAACTATAAATTATAAATTTGATATGGGTGTCAAAACATAATAATTATCGCCCATAGAAATCTATGTTCCTTGAAAATTTCTTATAAAACAACAAATATCCATTGTTAGCTCTGTTTTGGGGTAATAACCCACACCACTGTTTCTGCTCTGTTAACTGATCTGGGGAATTAAGGCGCACTGACCCACACTGTTCAGATATCCAAACAGCTTCTTGAAGTTCAGGGCTGCCAGTTTTATCCCAAAACGGAGTTTAGTGGGGAGAAGCCCTCTTACCGGCATATGGTCTATCTGGTATTTCCTCCACAGAATGGATGGGATTGTTTCCCCTCTTTTTCACGGTAAGTTGCATCCGGGTCAGAGGGATTCTGCAGGATTTGGGAACCCATAGCTCCATCTTCTTTGGTTTTCAGCCGTCTCGTACCGGATTCTTCCACAACCGTCTGTTCTTTTAAAACACGCTCCTGAAGTGGAAGTTTGAATTGCAATTAACACGAAAAGTTATTGTTCACTGTAACATTCCGCGAGGTGTTTTTTTTGCGAACAAAGTTCACAGAAAACCCGAGAATTGCGGCGCGAAGCGTGTTACTGTGAACGGTAACCACGAAAAAGATTTTCGTGAATTATGATCTTGGAAAATATTGACCGCTTATAATAAGATTAGTATAATGATGTAAAAATATAACGACTCAAAGGGAAAGTCTGACAATATAGCTGAAGCAGAACTTTTGGACACGTTATAATGGGAAAGGAGTGGAAGGAAAAAGAGAAATTAACAGCATCACAAAATGAAAAAACCAAATAATCAGGAGAAAAATCAAAGTGAAAAAGACAAGAAACATTTTAGTAAGCTTATTGGCATGCCTTTTCGTAATCCTGGCAGTACCTACAGCAGTAAGCGCAGCAGCAAGGGCACCTCAGTGCCCGAAGAAACAGACTCTGGAGTTTTATAATGCTTATATTAGTGGAAATGAAATGCCCACAGAAGGAGATGGATATATTTATATAAAGAATTTATCCAGGTCCGCTGTAATCACAAATGTAAAATCATCTAACAAATATTATACCGCATCAAAAGCAGCTGGTCTTAACGCTATTTTTGTACAAACAACATCAGATTCCGATTCCATACATGATGTAAAAGATGGCGAAAAAACAAAACTCCGTTTTACAGTAAAACAGAATGGAAAGAGCTATAACCTGTCTTGTGTCGTAACATTCAAAAAGCACTCTCGAGTATTTAAAAGTGTAAAGATCGGCTCCAAAAATTATGCTGCTCTTGCAAAAGGCCATTGGACAGTAAGGGATAAAGGAACTGCTCCAAAATCAAAAGTAAAGATTACTGTTAAAACTGTCAAGAATTATAAGGTGGACAGTATTGAAATCTTTTATAAAAATAAATCCAAAAAGATAAAAAATGGTAGAAAGGTTTCTTTAAAAAATGCCACAACAATTTGTATAAACTATCATATAACAGCAAAACCCAAATATTATAAAAGGCCAACTGCAGGTTACAGAGGTTACTTCTTTGGCGGAACTGTTAAGAGTCCATTGTATGAATCTTTTTATCTAGAATATGAGGATAATATATTGGCTCCTCAATGATGTAGAAAAATAGCCAATAACGACGGGCTATCCCTATGCCCGTCATCCCCTTATTGAGAAAACCATGGACGATCACCACAAAAGATTCCGATTTCAGCACTGAATTACAAGATTGGAAAACTTGAGTGGGGGTGTATGTTAAATGTTATTATTTTTCAATTTTTGTAGTGGTAGACAGTGTTTATTATAAATACCAATACAGTAAAACATACACACTGTGTGGTGGTTTGAATAGTGTTTCGTTGTATGAGTCAGAAAGAAGATAAGAAGAAATATTTATAAGAAAAAAGGGTGACAACATGAGCACTTTTTGAATGCGTTTTTTACAAATTCGCAGCGCCCTGTGGTTGATTGTTTGACCGTAGCTGCGGGCATTTTGGCTCGCAGCCAGGAAGTTATCAAAGGAACAGGCGCGGATCAGCGATTTGTAAAAAACGCTTTCAAAAATGCGGAGTGTCACCCTTTATTCTTATAAATATTTCTTCTCTTGTTCTTTCTGACTCATACATGCAACACTATCAACAAATCACAATTTTATCTTGGTGTTAATTCTACATACATATCTTTGTACTGTCTTGCACTTGTCTCCCATGATACATCTTTATTCATATCACGGATCACCATATCATCCCAGCTTGCTCTATTCTCAAAGTAGCATGTCTTTGCTCTATTGATCGTATCATACAGAAGTCCGCTTTCATATCGATCAAATGTAAAGCCGTTACCTGTATTATCAAACATGTTATATGGCCAAACAGTATCTCTAAGTCCTCCTGTCTCTCTGACAATTGGAATCGCACCATATCTCATAGCAATCAATTGTGTTAGTCCGCATGGCTCGAATCTTGATGGAACTAAAAGTGCATCACATCCAGAATAGATATTGTGGGCAACATTTTCATCGTAAGCAATATAGGCACAAAAACTTCCTTTATATTGATTCTCGTAAGAACGGAAAGCTTCTTCATACCAGGAATCACCTGTACCAAGAACAACTACCTGTGTATTTCCATCCATAACGCCTGGAATTACGTCATTGACCAGATCAAGTCCTTTTTGGTTCGTAAGACGAGAAATCAATCCGATCACCATCTTGTGTTCGTCGACCTCTAATCCTAAAGATTCCTGTAGTGCTTTCTTATTCTTCTTTTTATTTTCGATTGCTGTCTTTGCATCATAATTTGCTTTTAACAACTTGTCTGTAGATGGATTCCAGATGTTGATATCAATACCATTTACAATTCCTCTGATCTTATTCTGGTGATATCTTAAGTGCTCTGCAAGTCCTTCTCCATATTCTTCTGTCTGAATCTCTCCAGCGTATGTGTTACTTACCGTTGTAAGTCTATTACAATAAGTGATTCCACCTTTTAACATATTCGCATCCAGCCAGTTCTGAGTCAGGCAGTCTTTGTTGAATACATAATCCGGAAGTCCTGACCAGTATTGGATCATTTTTCTGTCGTAGATACCTTGGAATTTTAGGTTATGTATCGTAAGTACTGCACTTGCACGTCCTACATTTGTATCTGCAAAACATGTTCTTAGATAAAGTGGCACCAACGCTGCCTGCCAGTCGTGGCAGTGTACTACATCAGGAACCCAGTCCAGATAATTCAGTGCCGCCAATGCTGCCTTGGAAAAGTAACAGAACTTTGGAATATCATCAATCAGATTTGTATACGGATTACCCCAAGAGAAAAATTCCTCATTGTCGATAAAATCATAAATTACACCATCTTCCTGATACTCCATAATACCTACATAGTATTGTCTTCCATCAGAACAAAGATCCATATAGAAAGAGCCTTTGTATTCCATCTTTTCTTGGTATTCCCAAGGAATGCATTTATACCTTGGAAGGATTACTTTCACATCTACATTTAATTTAGCAAGACTCTTTGGAAGTGCAGACATTACATCTCCAAGACCTCCTGTTTTCACAAATGGATAGCATTCTGAGCCAATAAAAACGACACTTCTTCTTGGTCCAAGATCAGGCTGTTCAATAACCTGATTTTCTTCTACTGGCGTTTCTATTTTGATTTCTTCTTTTGGTTCTGGTTGTGCAACTTCCTCTTTTATTATTGTAGGTTCTGCTGTTGGAATAACAGTCTCTTCTGTATCTGTACTTTTCACTGTTGAAACAGTTGCTTTTTTTGCCCTGCTTTTTGCATTATTTCTTGTCTTACTTTTTGTTCTTGTTTTTCTGCTCATATTTGCCTCCAATCTGCAACATACATCATGCGGTCTGCAATGAATTTTTATGATATTCTTATTATACCATAAATATTTTCAAATAACAAATGCCCAAAACATCGTATTTAAGCCATTTGTTGAATGTTTTAATACTTCTAAACTGCCTCTAAAATGCTATATTTAGTAACAAATTAGTAACATAGAAATATTATTTTTCTTTACCCTGCGATACCATCAGCAATCGCTTTTGCAATCTTCTTGTATCCAAGTTTTTTGTAAAGATTGTAATCATCTCGATCATCGACAAAACATACCTCGATTAGGATTGCTTTATTGATCGTATGATTAAGATAATACAGATTTCCTGTTGTTTTAATTCCTCTGTTTGTAAATCCTAGCTTTTTCATGTTTGCTAAGATTCTGTTTCCAACAGTTTTCTTAATCCCTACACTCTGAGTGCACCAGATTTCTGTTCCTGCTACTTTCTTATCTCCTTTTCTGTCGTTGCGACCAGAATTGAGATGAATTGATACATCTAATGCTGCTTGTCTTTTGTTGCACTTAGTACAGATCTTTCTGAGGACGTCCGTCTGACTAGTTCCATTGCTAACTGTACAATTATATGCCTTATGTCCTTTTTTCTTTAATAGCCTTACGACTTCTTTGCAGATTTTTCTGTCTTCTCTGCTCTCATCTAATAAGTCACTTGCTCCACAGGCAATCTTACCTGCGGGGTTGTGACCGCCATGAATATTATATACTGCCATTATTCTTCCTCCTGATCTTTATTTACTACTTTGTCTGCTACTTCTAATCCTTTTGTTAATGCTTTGGGTACGTTATATCCTGCTTCCACAAAATTTTCCACGATAGATCGAATCTCATTGATCAGCAATGACGCCAATACAAACCATCCAAGTAATGTTGTAATCCCCAGATCTACGCCAATTACTTTTCCAATCTCAATGAAAACTGCTGATGATCCGAATGCTACCATTATCATAATCCAGTATCCTAACTTTTTCATGACACCTCTCCAGCCAATTCGTGAACTTACTTTTCCTTCCATCTTCGCGCCCATCCAACCAGTAAACTGATCCGCTACATTCAGTGCCAGATAAGCCACAAAAAGAATCCAGTGTTCGCCTAAAATGTAACTCAGTACGGCAACGATCGATCCGGTCACTGCGTTATATGTGTCAATTACATTGTTTGTCATTTTCTTCATTTCCCTCACTTTCCTTTCTTTGGTTAGAAAATTATTATTTTACACACAAAAATAAGACCTCTTAGGGTCTTGCTCGAATTTTTATAAAATTTTTCATTTTTGCTTTACCTTTTCTCTTTTTAGATTGTTATCATAGTATCAATGGAAAATTATTCTCCCACTTCTGCATCCTGGATCTCATAAAACTTATTTGTAAACTCAGCAATGTCTTTTCTGATCTGCACTTTATTTGCTTTATAAAGATCCCGATCCTGGATTGTCTGGTTTACATTATCGTTACCAGCTCCATCACTTGTTACGTTTGCGGATAAATAAACCACCTGTTTATCTACATCCCCATCCTTTACTGTAATTGTTCCTGTAAGTGTTGTACTTTTTCTTGTTTCTAGCATAGTTATGCTCCTTTCTTATAAATAAAAGACACTAGCAGTTAAGCTAATGCCTTAGTTAATTGTTCTATTTTCTTTTCCATTTTTGCTATTTTGAATTGTAGATCATTGATGATCGCTTCATGTATATCAATTTTGCCGGCTTGGTATAGTAGATCTTTTCTTGTTTTTTGGATCATGAATGTATTAGCCCCGATTAATTCATCGTATGCTAATGTGTAAACTTCAGTCATGTTTTTTTCACCATATGTTTTTTCAGCATATTCTGGATCTATATGATGCGTTGCACATATTCCAAATTGTTCGTTGTGAGATTTCCCATAATCATTCAAAACACTATTTACATTCTGTGCCTTGAAACCTATGTGATAGGAAATGTCGGTGTCATCTTTGAATCTATACTTAATCGGTTCCAATTGCATATAACTTTTAATGAAATCATCGTCAAAATGTCGAAAATCTTTCTTGATTCTTTCATCAGATGAATTTCTAAAACCTTTTCGAGAGCTAACACCACTTGTCTCAATGTACATCATCCCAGAACCAGAATCTCCATTCACATAAAACGCATGATATCCAGCATAATAATAAATATTGTTTGTGTTATTATAGGTACCACAACCAAGATAGGCATCTGTTTTCCCAACCCATGTATAATGACCACCACGAGAATTATAAATAGTACCACCTAATTCTATTGAGCCAGTAAAGGTTAAACAATCCAAACCACTTGCAGCTATAATCCTTGAAGTGTAATCAGTTGTATTACTGCCATAATGGAAATCTATATATGGAACGTCGCCATACATTTCAATACATCCATCATAAGGATATATAGCAACTTTGTGACTTCCGTCTCTTCGATCTCTAAGTACCATATTCCCACCTATAATCGCATCACCTATTGTTTCTATGGCGTTATATTTTGAAGTATCTTCTGAAGTAAAAATAGATGTCCTAAATGGTGAAAACAGAATATTTCTATTTGTGCATATGTATAATTCCTCACCATTTAATGTAATGTCAGCGAATAAGGAGCGAGAATCCGAATTGATTGAACAATCTCGACTCATGGTTATACAGCCACCAAGCACTCTTGTTAATCCACGATCGTAGTAAACCTGACCTTTATCTGAATTTACTAAGTTTGGATTATAAAGAGTTTCTCCAACTTGAAATTCTCCATCATTAATTGTAACACCTTGTGCATGCCAGTAATTATCAAAAGAATTAAGACTTGAATTAAAACTATTTATATACGTATTGGCTAAAATTAAACTATGTTGCTCTTTTTTGTACATATTTTGTGCATTGTCGGCATTGACAGCATCATAAATTCTTACGTTTGATTTTGTGATTCCAGTAAACAGTGAAGTGTCACCAATATTCCAGCCACCAATACTGCCAATCGTAGCAGTAATCTGTCCACTAAACGTACCAGTCGCACCTATCAGGTTTGCACCTGTTATTGTGCCTGTTGCAGTGATATCTTTGGCAAATATACTATTAACGTCGATTTTGTCTGCTGTAATGGAACTAGCTGCGATTCTATCAGCACTGATATATCCAGTTGTAATAATTCCACCATCAATAGTTGTTTGATCTGCAATCATTTGTTCAGTTGTGGTTGTTCCGCTAGGCAAGTCTGCGTTTTCTCCAGACCATGTTACAGATACATTGTCTGAAGTGTGATATGGATTGATGTATTTAACGACATTCCCACCGTCCCACGAGTCAGTTTTATATAAATATAACTCCCATGTACTATTTGCAGTTTTAATAATTCGCCAACATTTTGAAGGTCGCCCTATTTGTCTAAAACTAGCTAATCCTGGATCTAGATTACCAGCATTCTTGAATTGTATTCTACACTCTGTATATCCATGATCTCTGTGGTTTACTCCTATAATAATGTCTTGGTTTATATAATTAGCACTAATTTTAATCGTTGCTATTTTCCAACAGGCTTGATTGTTTCCGCCACTCCTAAGACTTAAATACGAAACATTTGTTTTATTATTTATAGTATTCTGTAAATCTGTATTTAACCCATTAAAAGTAACTAACCCATTCATATTAATAGCAGATGCTACCAACGTAGCGGTCCGATCAGTTAACTCAAAATCAGTTGAATTTGTACCAGATTTAACCAACCAATTGAATTTATCAGCAGTTTGACTAGCTATTGTTTCTGCAGCTGTAATTTGCTGATCTACATCTTCAGGAGCAGGCGTCCAATCGGTTGCTTTATTACCTTTTTCAAGTTTTATACCATAAATCCAAATCGTCCCACCTATATCGTTTCTTTCAACACCAAAATGCATCAAACCATCTTTATTAACTTTAATTGTTTTTGAAACTCTATACCAAGTATTAACTTTTCCACCAAATCCATTTGTTCCAGAGTCTTCATAAGACAACCCTGTACCACCAAGATTGGCGTCAAAACTCCAGTTATTAGGAGTATCCGTTTTAAAATACATACTGCATGTATATACTTCCCCAGCCTTTACTTGTTTGTTCTGTGTAAGAACACCCCATGAACCACTACGTTTCATTACGATATAGTCATCTACCATGCCATCTTTAGTCCAATTACTTAAATTAATCCAATCACTGCCTGAAAAATCTTTGGTTCCAGTATAGAGATTCCTGCCCCCAATCTCCAGATTGGCAAGATTTGTTTCTGTACTAGACACCCTTGTAGTTAAACCTATCAGACTTGTTTCAACTTTCGTGACTCTTTCCTGTGTTCCGGTTAAACCAGACTTAACTTCCGATATAGTCTGTGTTGTTCCTGCTAAATTGGATTCAATCGTATTAGCTTTCGTTGTGACAGCTGCAATCGAGTCATTTTGATTGTTTAGAATTGTTGTATGTTCGCCAATCGTAGTTTTTATACTGTCCACGGTAGCTACAGTAGCGTTATATCGACTTAACAAAGCATCATAGTTTCCTTTGATCGTTGTATCTTCGGAAATCAGACTTGATATCTGTCCCTGCATCGTACTGATACTGGTCGTGTAAGATGTTGTGATCTCTGTGATATTGTCGATCTGAGATTGTGTATCTTCTGGTGCTGGAGTCCAATCCGTGGCTTTGTTTCCTGTTTCAATCTTATATCTTCGCGTTTTGCATTCTATCGCGGTAACTCTTATGTATTTTGTGGTAGTTTTCAGTTCTATAATAATACTGCTTTTTTGTCTTGGATTATAATCAACAGTATTTATACAATTTTTATCGGCATCATACTCACAATATCTTCCTGAATTATTTGTGTTTGTAAAATCTTCATATAGAGTAATTGTTATATATTTATTTCCTGAAACATCTATCCAATCACTAGTTTGATCTCCACCGCCAGAACTAATAAAACTTCCTTTACCATCTGTAGACAAATAGCCTTGTGTGATATTTTTTTGAACTAATAAATTCCTACCACCAACCTCTATATTATCCACAGCACTATCAGCATAGCTCTTAGCACTGCTCAACGCGCTGTTTGCCTGTTCTAAGGCATACTTCTGTGCATCGGATAACTTACCATCCGCATACAGCTTAGCACTGCTCAGATTATCTGCTACTGTTGTCTCCATTTCATTAAATACAACATCTAACGTCTGGTTCTTATCATTCATGACGATCGTAGAAGATTTCAACTTCGTCGTAGAACCATTCACTTCCTTGATCACACTGTTAATATCCAGTTTCGAACCAGAAATATTTGCATCATCTGCCACGATGCCATCTCGAATAATCTTTCTCTGAATCGTTTTCTCTGTAGCTCCAAGAGCATCCCAGATCATATTCCCATTCTTATCCCAGACAGACATACTGTAATCGTTTGAAGCATCTTTTCCGATCTGGACCCTGACACGGTTTGCATCAGATACCTGGATTGTATTGTCACTCCATTTTGACTTACCATCAGAACTATGTACCGTCAGATTTGTTGTATTAATGTCCATACCTGTGATCTTATCAAACGACAGATTCTCAATCATTGCATTTTTGATCATGCCGTTTTCAATCGTTGTGTTCTTACTATTTAATGTAAGTGATTGGATATTAGCAGATGTTAAGTTGCCATTTACAAGTGTATTCAGATTAGCGTAATTCCCTTCCAGTACGCTAATCTTTGCTGTTGCAGCGTTTAAATCCGTGATTGTCGCTTTTGTCGCTGTCAAGTTTTGAATGTTTGCATTAGCTGCTTTTAAGTCATTTGCTGTTGCAGTTTTGAATGTTGCGTAATCGGATTGTAGATCGTCAATCTTACCAGATTCAGCTTTTAGATTTGTGATCGTTGCATATGTAAGACTTGCATCGGTAGCTTTCAAATATCCAAATGTTCCAACTTTTGCTTCTAGTTCGGATGTCTTTACAGTATTTGCTTCTAAGTTCTCTATCTTAGCATTTGCAGCATTTAGATTCGTTGTTGTTGTTTCTTTGAAAAATGCTACATCTGATTTAAGATTTTCAAATTCACCTGTTTTAAATTTCAAAACATCTCCAGACAGATTCTTGATCGTTGCATTTGTCGCTGTCAGATTATCCACCATGAGTTTTTTTACAAAGGCTAATTCGTACTCAACTCGTTCTGCCATTTCGGTTATAGGACCTTTTGTGTCAGAATCATCTTCCTCGGCGGTATTCCCATAACTTGCAATTGTCTGCATCAATCCACCGTCATAACTTGTTATCAAGGATATGATCGGTATTGTAAATTTCATGCTATCATTTTTTACAGCAGTAACAATATCTCCGATATCAAGTCTCGTATCTCCGATAAATCTTAATGCTGCAGGCGTGAATACTAAGCCTTGGACAGTATTGTAAACACCGTCTAATATACTCTGTGTCATAACCGGATTTTGCATACTTATGCCGGTAGCTCCTGATCCAGATGAAAGTGTCTGATCTGAGTTATCACATGTCAGTCTTTTGATACTGAAACTTTCTTCTGTTTCTTGCAGATCGTTATAAAATATATTGCTTGGAATCTCGTAATCAATACCCTGATACCATCGAAACTCGATCATTCCAGTTCTTCCACATATAGCAAATTTGCCGAATAATCCTGCGATAAATCCGATGGTTTCTTTGTATGTATATCCATCAAAAGGATTTACATATGTTGTGATCACTTCGCTTTCCTCGGTTTCTTCGTTGTAATCACCTTCCTCAATGATCGCTCTTTGATTGATCTGGATTCCTCGCTGTAATGTAGATGTATCAATCGCCACGCCTGTCATCGTGCTGATTTCAGCCAATATATCTACTGCATCAACTGGATATCCTAATTTGGAATAATATGCCCCATTGCATCTGCTTGCTAATCTGTCATATGCGGTAAACGTAACCTTGTTGCTTTCAATCTTGGGATTCTGGATCGTATATAACCCCATCGGAATATATTCCATATCTTCATCGACTTCCACGCCGATCTCCAAGCTGACTTCTTTTCCAGACAATGCAATTCCTTTATTCTCGATCGTTGCCTGAACATAGCTTGCCACCGCACTCCCGATTGTTATTTCTTCCGCACCAGACGTTATTGTAAAATTCTTTACAGATTCTACTAATACTTTTTCATTCTCCAGAAGCCTTGTATTAAATTTTCTGTTCGGCCCTGCTATTGCATCACCAAAATATTTACTTGCCTGATACATATAGCATCACCTCCGTCTAGTCTTCAATCATAAACATTAAATCTTCAATATCTGCCACCGATGGAATATCATAACGATCTACAGTCTCGCAGCGTTCTAATTCAGAAAATGAAACTTTCATAATATCAATTTCTGTATCAACTTCCTGAAGATCTTTTATTTCTTCATTTACAATCTGTTTGTTTTCATCGGTCATTTCATACTGATTTTCATGCACGATCGGCTTATCTTCTTCATCCTTTTCTGCATATCTTTCACAGATCTTCAGGCGATTTTCTTCATATTCTTCTATGCAGTTTCTAAATGTCTTCAAATTTTTAGAAACTGCATATCCTAATTTTGCTGTATAAGTTTTACTTGACTGTTTTACTAATCCTTCATGGTTTTTAATAATCTCTTTTAATTTCATATCTAACTCCTATTTCTGCACGATCTGAACGCTCGCACTTTTATAATAATAAGTACCATCTCCGATATACCCCAGATGTTCTTTTGTAAGAGTTCCTCGGTATACAGTGATGGTATGTGTTGTTCCCATGTCTCTAAATGTGATCGGAAAGAATCCTTTCACAAGATTATTTTTTATCTTCTTAACTTCGGACTCTGTGAGGACTCCCCACTTGATATCCAATGTCTTTTTCTCTGCAATTGCTTCTCCAATCATATCTCCTGATGATGATCGTTCGGTATTCGCACTCCAGATGATCTCATCCGAAGTGCTTAGTTCAACCGGCTCTGGCAATGCAGTGTTTCCACATGTCAGTGTTGCCATCTTATTTCTCCTTAGATTAGGATCGGTCGTTTGCCGGCTCTGATATCTGCGTTGTTGTTATCATTTACGGTTTTGGTTATTTTCTTCCCATCCAGGTAAACATCTGTATCAATAGATTTTACAGCATTGATCAGTTCCATGAGCAGGCGGATGATTTGATCATCTTTACTGCTGCCGCCGGATAACTCTGCTGCCTTTTTAGCCATTGCAATCATTTTGTTTTCTGGAGCTACTACCTCGCCTTGATGTCGGTTGTCTCCGATCATCGCTAGCTGTGGAGTGTTTTTCTTTACATAACCACCTTGTGCAAGCCATTTAACATCGAAACCTGTTGGATATTTAAATTCATGGCCTAACAACTTTGCTGTTTTTGTTTTTAGTGAAATTTTAGGTATTTTTATTTTTAATATCGTGCTTAAATTAGGAATCTTTGGTTTATGTTTTTTCCACCAAGTTTTTATTGATCCCCATCCGCTTTTTAATTTGATTGCTGCATTTACTGCAATATTTTTAGGCTTATGTTTATCCCACCAGTCTTTTGCCCAGTCTTTCACTAAACCAACAGCTGCATCTACTGAGAATTTAGGCTTATGTTTATCCCACCAGTCTTTTGCCCAGCCAACAGCTAAATCAATTTTGGCTGCTGCGCCATCAACCTTCTTTTCCGCTTCCTGTTTCACACCAGACCACCAATCGTGTGCTGTGTCTAGAACTCCTTTAACTTTTGCTTCAACTCCAGCAACTTTTTCTGCTGCTTTTTGTTTCACACCAGACCACCAATCTCTTGCAGTATCTAACGCACCTTGAACCTTAGCTGCAATATCTCCAATCTTCTCTTTTGCTTTTTCCTTAACATTGGACCACCAGTCCCTTGCGGTCTCTAATGCTCCCTGAACCTTAGCCACGACTCCAGCAACTTTTTCTGCTGCCTTCTGTTTCACATCGGACCACCAATCTTTTGTTGTATCCAATGCTCCTTCGACTTTCGCAACCAATGTAGCTGCCTTGTCCTGAATGGAATCCCATCCTTCTTTCAGATTGGCGATCGCACCGTCTGCCTTTTCTTTCGCTTCTGCTACCAACGATGCAGCCTTATCTTTAACAGATTCCCAACTTTCTTTTAAAGATGCAAGTGCGCCTTTAACCTTTTCTTTTACCTCAGCTTCCAGTTTGGCTTTTTTATTCTTAATACCTTCCCAAAGCTTCTTGAACGCTTTGATCGGATGAACATTTTTCTTTACCCATTTCAATAAATTTTTGAAATTTGTTACAATACCAGAAATAAATTTTCCGAACTTCGACTTTTTGATTTTGTCCCAGTTTTTCCATAGCAATACACCTGCTGTGATTAACGCACCAACAACCACGATTGCAATTCCGAGCGGACTTGTCAAAAGTGCCACTGCTTTTCCTGCTACGCCAAATAACTTAGGAAATAATCCACTAAACAATGTTTTGAATGAAATGATTCCTTTTCCAAACATCTTGATTCCTGATATTGCATTACTTATAGGGCCTATAAATTTCGTAACAAACGAAACCAATTTAAACGCTGTAAAAAAACTTACCAACGCTATTGTGATATTCTGTACAGCTCCTTGATGTTTATTGATCCAGTTTGCTAATCCTTTCAATCCCTTAACCAGAAGATCCAAGAATCCGATGATCGCATCTCCGACAAAGTTAGCAAGCGGTTTGAATAAGTGATCCCATGCCCACTGCCATAACGGCTGCAATGCTTTGCATACTGCTGTCAGTACATTTAATGCTGCAGCTAATAATTCAATCAGTTTTGGAGCAAGTTTCTGCATGGTCCACTTTCCAAGTGGCACCAACATGTTCTTCCAGATCCATTTGAAAGCACCTATTGCAACCTTGCTAAACGCACTAAAAGCTACTCTTAGCTTATCAATTGCTTTTCGTAGATTATCATAGCCTTTCCCAAGTTTCGTGGCTTTTTCATCTTCTCCCTTGGGAAGAGAGCCCATATCTACATTACCACCAGATGCTCCACCTGCTGCGGATCCTGTACCAGAAGATGGTGTAGAACTCTTTGATCCGGATGATCCTTTTGTTTCAGTCAATTTATTGATCTGATCAAATCCCATCAATCCAGATATCTTCTTTGCCGTCTTTTTGGCTGTGTCTCCAACTTTCTTTGTCGACTTATTCAGCTTATTTGCGGAACTTGTCGCATTGTTTAAGCTGTTAGATACCTTTCCTGCACTTGTCGCCGTCTTATCAAGACTTGCTGACGCTCCACTGGTCTTCTTGCCCATGATCATTGCTGTAAACGACTTAAATGCATTTGCAAGAGTCATTAATTTTCCAAGCACCAAGTTAATTACTTTTACGATTGGCAAGAATAAATTGATCAATCCTTGTCCAATTGAAGCTTTCAGGGAATCAAATTGCAAAGATAAAATCCTGATCTGGTTCGCCCACTGATCAGAGGTCCTTGAAAAGTCCCCTGTCGCATTCTGCAACTGTTGCTGCACGAATGCATATCTTAAGGCTACTTTCTCCTGTTCCGTCATGGCGCTGGTCGTTTTACCGAATCCATTTGCCAGTGCGTATTGATCAAGAGCTGTCTGTGTCATTACGATTCCTAAATCTTTCAACGTCTCCGTTTCTCCGGAGAACACGGATTTCAGTTTTGTAAATGCCTCATCCTGTGAAATGTTATAGAAAGAAGCAACATCTCCAGCAAGTCCAGTAAGAGCCGTGCTCATCTTGTACGATTCTTTTTCAGAAAATCCAAAAGCGTTCGCCATCGCTCCGAATGTTCCGGTAAACTTCTTTGCCATCGTTTCAGAAAGTCCAAATGTACTTGCTGCGTTTTGCGCAAATTCGTTTACCTTTTTGTTCATTGTTGGAAATACTACATCGACAACGTTCTGTACCTCTGTCAAATCTGATCCTAGCTCAATACAGTCTTTCGCAAAACTTGTTAATCCTTTTACAGCAAAAGCACCGGCAAGCATCTTTCCTGTTTTCTTTGCGAGGTTCTGTATTCCACCTAACTGTTTATTAAATTGTTGCTGATTGATCACCAGATCTAAGCCAATCTGTCCTGCACTATCTGCTGCCATACTTATCACCTACCTTGCTTTTTCACAAAGTAGGCTGGCTTAGCTACTACAACGGTGCTTACCTATGCTCTTCCCTTTGCGGATCCATACTATATTTACCTGTTTGCATCGGGGACATTTAATTTCCCCTTTTACATATTCTGCGACCATCAATGTCTGTCCGCATTCCTTACATTTTATCTTTTCAATTTGTTATACCTCCTGCCATATCAATAAATGCCTGCTTCATCGTTTCTAAGAAATCATTCGTTTCTTTTTCTGTCTTTGTCTTAGCGGCTTTTCTTCTCCACCTGTTTCTTATTTCTTTTTGTTCTTGGGTAAACTCTTTGATCACTTCATTGTCATCTTCTAATCGGATGGATACGATCCGTCCTAAGGATGTATCTGGTCCTATTCCACAAAGCAGCGCTTTGAACTCGTGCCATTGCATTTCCTTAAATTCTTTGGAATAGATTCTGATTCCATACTGCTCCGCAAATGAAGATACGATCAGGTCCCAATCTTCAAACAGATCATATCCAGGATCAACTACTCCCCCGATTCTTCTTGGTCATCGGTTCTTGAAATCAATGAAACTGCTTCCTGCACAACTGTGACATAATCCCCAAATTTTAAATGTAATTTTTCCAAGTCTTTCTGCGCCTTATTTGTAAAGATAAGATTACAAAGCTTTGTAACAGCTTTTGGTGAGATATCATCCCCATCATCACCAAGCTCTGCCAGAACTTCGATCATAGTTGTCGCATCTGCATTCACTTCATATTTCTTTCCGTTGATCACTAATGCCGGATTCTCTTCAAATTTCAGCTTATCTGTAATATCTACTACTTTTCCCATTCTATATCCCTTTCAAAAAAGGAGAGGTTCCCCCCTCCTAAACTCCTGGTGTTACTGTTGGTTTACCATTGCTCTGTACTTCAAATTCCAGAGGTGCAACTGCTGTAGAATCTCCTGCTCCTATATTTGTCACATTGATAACCGCACTTGCAAACTTGACAACTGTTTTGTCCGGGAACGTCCATTGAAAATCTTTTTCTACATTCCTTCCATTTTTCCATGCCAATCCTGCAACCGCATCATTTCCGGCATCTCCTACATTTCGTTTTGCTGTAACTGAGATTGTAACGGATTTTGCGGTCATTAATCTGCGTGTCCACCCTTCTGTATCAAAGGGATTCCATTCTTCTACGCCGTTATCAAAGGACACATCAAATGTTTCACAGTCTGCGATATCTTTCATAGCTGCTTCTGATCCAGATGCTGCAGTGTCGATCTGAAACTGATTTTCGTAGCAAGGATATACTCCGCTTCTAGCTGTTTCGCTCATCGTCTACCTTCCTTTCGTAATAAATGTCAAACCAAATGACACGTTCGTAGATTCCTTTATCATCCGTTCCAACATCTACTGGCTCAGGAACCTGCATGGATAAGAAATCTACTTTTGTATCTTTGATCATGAATTGTTTCTGTGTTTCTAATATTTCAAACAGTTCGGCTGCTGCCTGTTCTGTTTCTTTTGAATTGTTGTTCCAGTGGACTAAGACAGATATACTTTTCGTATCATATTTCTTATATCCACCTACTGCGTAACGTTTTGGAGCATAGGAACTTCGTTGATACACTCCAATGGATCTGTCTTTTTTGTTGTCTAACTTTCCTGTGTAATAGTGATCAGCTTCAAATACTGTTTTCAGCCAGTCTTTTACATCTGCTAACAAAATCATACGCCACTCTCCCTTCGGTACAGTTTCTTAAATGCTTTTTGTGCAAAATCTTCATACAATCCGCCTGGAAGCCAAGGATTAAACCATTCACCGCCTGCAAACGGATTTTCGTACGTCTGAAAATTGTATTCCGGATGGAAATATAACCTTCTGGCATATGGCGTTGTAGACACGATCCTTGCGCGTCCTGCTTTGCTGTAGGTGTAATCCACAAACGTATTATCATTTTGCAGGTTTCCTGTATCAAACGGCATAACCTGTGCTTGTACCACCTCAGTATGCAAAGCCTCTGCCGTCTTTTCCAGTGCTGTAACTTGTGCTTGTGAAAGCTCCCGAAGTCTCTGTGTATTAATCTTTATAATTGAATTACAACGGATCATCACGTCAACTCCAATCTGGTATAATTGACTGTCCCATCGGGATTTCTTGCCTTTTCTCCACTTATGATCGTTCTTTCAACTCCAAAGACTGTTGCGACACCGCAACTGATCACTGGTACATCTGGAGCGATATCTCCACAAAAAAGAGCAGATCCCGTAACCTGTACGATCTTCTGCTCATTTGTCATAACTCTTTTCGCTTTGTCCTGATAATTGCATTTGAAATCTGCATCGATCAGAGTGATCGGCTGCCCTTCCTCTCCAATCTCTTCGCTGTCAATTCGAATGTGGATATCCGTCTGACACATTGATTTTGGAATTAACTCTGGCCATTTCATCAGATCGCCCCCAATCTCCTGCAGCACAATCCTGTCTGCTCTAACATTGCGTAATTATCAGCTTTCATGATCACGCCATCCTGAACTGTTACATTCCATCCGCCAGCATTGATCCCCATGGATACGCCATTGATCGAATAAGAACTTAAGACACTGTTGATCAGAGATTCATTTTCTGCTTCAAAATCTGCCTGTTTGCAGACAACCAGACGTATCACATCTTTCTGAAATTCTGTCAGATTCTCAAATCCTCTCGCTACAATACGGTTAAATGTAAGCGTGTCAATGTGTCGGCTTGCGATATGCAGTCTCTTTTCAAGATCATCCGTTGTGATCACACCGCTGACTTTTTCATAATACTCCTGATCTGCATAAGAGGCGAGTGCCATATGCACCACCTCCTACACTTCTGTATATTCCGTAGTGTCTACGTCAACGTAAACAGAATCAACCTTGCCATCTTTTCCGTTCGGGAATACAAATACGTCAGATAAAGTTCTGTTCTGATACAGATAACCATCACCTTCTGTGTGTGTTCCTGGATCAAAGTAATAGATGGATGAGATCTTAGGAACTGTCTTACATGTCTGTCCGCATGCGATCAGCACATTGATCTTATGTGATCCTGTTACGGATTTGCCTGCGTCTTTCTTCACTGGTGCAAATCCGCCTTCTTCAACTTCCCAGTTAAACTTATCATAGAAGCGTTCATCATCGATAACTTCCATAAGTGTTACACCATCAATATCTGTGACTCGTGTTTCGATTCCCATACCGCCTTCTGCGATCTGAGTCATCTCAATCTTACGAGTAAATTCTGTAGACAGTTCTAACAGATCCATGATCGCAGATGATACATACATGATCAGTGATCCATTCGCTTTGTATCTGCGAAGTTTTCCTGCTGCAAGGAATCCTTTTAACTTGCTGAATACATTTGCTTTTGTATAATCACTGGAAGCTGTTGAGCTGTGATATCCAGTCACTTTCTGCGCAGCCTGTGCTACTTTAGAGAAGAATAACGCATCTGTTTCTGGAACTACCTGAGTCTGTTCAAAGACTTTAGAAATATTCTGGATAGATGCTGTTGCGTTTGTCTCATCGACATTTGCTTTATCAACAAGGAATGATACATCTCTGTCGTGTTCCACTGTAAACGCAGTATCTGTCTGTGCATAAGTTCCTTTATTCCATCCGCCATTTCGACTATGGTTTTTGAATCCAGATACAGACATCTGTGTGAAGTGGAATGTTTTCGCATCCAACCACGTTACATTTGATGTTACGAATGGAGAAGTTAATGTTCCCTGTATTAAGATCTCCAGAAGTTCTGGCTCCCATACCTGTGCATAATTTAATGCCATTCTTTCTTACCTCCTAATTAAATCGGTTCCATCGTTTTGTTGGTACCGCTTTCTGCTGTGGTGTATTGCCACCAGTCTCTCCGCTATGCTGCTGACCAACTCCGATCTGACGAAATCCTGTCTGCTGCTGTTCCTGTGGTTTTAACTGTGGCACATCTTCCAACACTTTGTTTAATGCTTCTTTTAATTTTTCGGAATCAATCTTTCCATCCTGTACGACCTGTGACACGTCTGCCAGTTTTAACACGTAAGGCATTGTTTTTAAGTCGATCCCAAGTTCTCCAGATAGCTTATAGGCATCACGCTCGATCATAGCTTTCTGCGCCATCTGTTGTGCGTTCTGTGCCTCATTCTGGATCGCTTCGATGTTTGGTTCATTTGCAGCTTTCTGCTGCTTAAATGCCTGCATCGCCTGCTCAGCTTCTTCCTGGCTAAGTCCCTGCTGTTTAAAATAGGCTTTTAATGCAGTGTTTTCTTTTGCTGCTAATGTTCCATCTAACATCTGCTGAATCTTATTGTAGTCAATCTGTGGCTGTGGTGGATCAGTTGCCGGCGGGGTCTGATTTGCTGGCTGTGGTGCAGGTTCTCCCTGTCCTCCCGTTGGTTCTGATCCTGGTTCCGCAAAAAACTGTAGATTCATGTTTAATTTCTTTTTCATTGTTGCTCCTTTCCATTTTGTGGGTGTCTCCCAATTATCCATTGTCTTCGGTGTCACCGCCCACGCATCTTTTACCCTCTTATCGTGTTTGGAGCATAAAAATAAGACGTCTTAACGGAACGTCTGCTACCGAGATTTATCGATCACCTCTTACTTTCTTGCCTTGGTACTTCTTTTTGGTTTTTCTTCTTCCACAGTTCCTTCCTGAGCTTCTGGTTCTTCTACTGGTTCAACGATTTCTTCCGCTACACCTGCTGCGATCAGTACCTGACCTCTTTCATCTGTAACGTCAAACTCATCTCCAACACGTTTTTCAAAACCAAGTTTTCTGTCGTGATAATTGTAAGTTACTCTTACTTTCATTGCTGGTCCTCCTTTCCTTAAAAATGGGTATAAAAATACCACTAACCATTTCTGATCAGTGGTACTAAATACGTCCTTCTTTTTTTAATTGTTCAATCTCTTCCTGTGTTAATTTGATTGGTTTTGTCGGCTCTGAAATTCTATCTTTATATGCCTGATAAGATTCTTTTTGTTCCTTTGTCATTTTCATATAATCACCTGCAATTCTATTTCGTTTTCTTTCTTTGATATTACCTTGAATAAACTATCTTTGTCAAGTAATAGCTCTCTTTGTTTTGGATATTTACTAAGTTTTTCTATATATGCGCATTTACTGCCTTTCGGTGCATAAATTGTAACCTTATATTTCTTATCTAGCGCTGCTTTCTTTACTACTGAAGTACTGATAAACTGTTTTTCTTTAAATATATCACCATCTGTTAAATCTGAATATAAATCTAAATCCACATTTCGATAACAAATTACATCGTGCCTTAATTCATTCTTTTGTATAGCTACAGACAATGTTCTCGCATATTCTGCAAGAGCTGTATCTTCTGGTCTGTCACCTCTAAGCATTCCATTCAATCGTTCAAAAAATCGATCGGGTTTTCTATCACCAGAATTATATGTATATTTTTCGATTGCGTGTTTTTCTTTTCCTGACAGGCTTTCAATCCAACTCGCAGATTCCTTTCTCAAAACATCGACAACTCTATTTTGTGGAAGTGCCATAAAATTAGCAAGTGGTCTCTTTGATTCAGCATATTCCTGACTGCTTTTGTTCCCTGTCCGCATTCGTACATGTTTCCATTGTTCTTGCCTTGAAGCATATACTTTTTTATTCATTGGATCCAAAGAATAATTAGCCAGTCTTCCAAACTTCTCTTCCTGTCTTTTGGCATATTGTTGTTTCTGATCATCTTTATAATCCTCCTCAACCTGTTTGATCTCTTTCTTTGAAAACTTATCATCTGGCGGTGTACTGATTCCAGGAAAGTATGTTGCGTGACTGTCTTTGCAGTTTGGATGATAAAGTCCTGCTGCCATTGCAGAACTCATCAATGGATAACTTCCATCCTCACTGCTTCCACCACTCCACACATCATCAATTAAAATCTTTCCAACAAATGGCAAGCACTTTGGACACGGATTCCCTCTCTTGTTCATGATCACGAGGTGACATCCCCATTCCTTACGCTTTTCTCCCTCTCCGGTAAGATAAGCTCTCTTACTTGCTGTTCGGATTGCCATACCTGCGTATTCCTCAATCCTATGCATTGATCCATTCTTGTACTTGATGCATTGGATACCTGCAGCAAGAAAATCCTTTGTTGCCATATCTACGGCTTTTTCATAGGTACCAACTCCACTGTTTGCATATACCTGTGCATTAAATATCGTCTTTCGATACTGATCATTTGCACGTCTTAGCATCGCTGTCTCTGCACTATCCATATCTGAGACTGTCGCATCGATCAGTGCATTCATCTTACGATCATTAATCTTGAAGAATGCTCCATCGATATCTCCTGAACCGCCAGATGCCTGCCCGATCGTTTCGAGGATATGTGCTTCCTGGTCAAGGTACCCACGTTTTCGAGATTCGCTAATAATCGCAGGAATGCTTGAATTGATTTCTTCAAATTGGCCATTATATTTTTTAGCATTTCTCTTGCGGTACTCTTCTAAAGCTCTTAACTGTTCTGCCTGCCACATCCCCCATTCGATACCTTCTTTTGTTTCTTCTGCTCGGTGTCGCTGCATATTACGCATCATCGATGCGATCAGTTCATCTTCTATCCGCTTAAACGCTTCTTGAATATCGTAATCATTCATCTTTCACCTGTGTTGTAATACACTTTATACCCTTGTCTTTTGAACTCTCGTTTCATCTCCTTGAGCTTTGACATGCTGCTGCACCTGTCCTTTCTCATCTCGATGATTCCGTTTTTTTCAATCGCATAAATACCAAACGGAACGTGATTACTCATCTGTCTTAGGAACTTTTTTGTCTCCTGTCGGCTCATCCTGTACGAGTGGTTCATTATCATCACTACCATTTATTTCTCCTATCTGAAAATCTCCTGCTGCCGTATTGACTGCCGGATCTTCTACTTCCATGATTCCTTGTTCTGCTTTCAGTCTTGCGACCTCTTGTTTCTTCCATTCATCGTCTCTGGAATCGCCATACAGCTCGTCCACACAAGCTTCAACGCTCATGACTCCCTGTGATCTTCCTTTTCCAACAGTTTCAACCTGGCTCTCGAAAGATGGATTGGCATATTCTCCAAACGTTACATCTACCTCGACATCATCATTACTGCTCTGTCCATTTAGTTCACGGTATGCTTTAATACTTACCTTGATCAGACTTTGCAAGTCTTCCTGCAATGCACCTACGATCGCATTTCTGCTATAAAGTGTAGCTTTCTCTTTTTCTCTCTGTGCATCTGCGTTATCCAGTTTCTTTACGTCAATCCCTAACGTTGACGGACTGATCAGACCTTGCAAACATAAATCCAGTGCTGTTATGTATGCTGATAGATAGCTTTCATGTGGAATCTCTGGTTGCTGCAATACAATCTCACTCTTTGCACCTTCGTACATGTTGGAATCTGTTTTGATGTATCGATTATCAAACGGATTCACTGGTAATGTCGCTCCTGTTTCTGGATTTCTTGGAATGAAACATTCTGGAATATACTCTTTACTTCGTCCGGATCGCACTGCATCCATCCATTGACTAAACGCTTCATCGAACGCATCGAACGCATCAATTTTACGATCGAAAATACTCTGCCCTCTGCTATCCCATTTTCCAGATTCAAAGAACATAAGCGGTACAGCGAGCATATATTCGCCACGCTGCTTGACTTCTCCGTCTTTACCTTCCTGGTATGTTGAGAATGCCAAGTTCTGCAAGTTTCTTGTTTCATCCAGTGCATCAAGTGGTACTTCTTTATCATCACAAGTAAGTTTGTATTTGATATATCCATAGCCGTAATACTCATGCAGGATATATTCTCTTCTCTTATGGTCATAAACTGTTTTGAACTCAATCTCTGTGATCCTGCCACGGTTGTTCTTAACCTCAAGTCGTTCTCCAGGATAGTACTCAATGATCGGATACTGTGAAAGACTTGTATCAAATGTGACCTTAAAAGCTCCATCTCCAATATACAGAGTTTCTTTCGTTGCTTTCTCCAGTCGCTTCTTGATCTTGTTTTCTTTTGCAATCTCATCCCAAATATCCTGATCCTGCTTCTTTTTAAAATCAAAATCGTTTAGACTGGCAAGAGTCACACTTGTGAGCATGTCCACGATCAGCGATGGAAGTCCTGTATGAATCTTATTGATCTCCATCCCTGGACTGCACTTCGCCGCCCAGAAACTCTGCCGGCTTGTATTGATAACAAGCTGTCGGTACAGCTGTTCCAGTTCGTTGCTGTCCCCTCTGTACCAGATACGGTTTTTAATTGCATTTGCTTCGTAGTCCAATGTTTCAGTTATGTTGATTCTTGAGGGATTCGCCGGCTGTACATTTAACCAACTGCGAATCCCTCCTTTTACTTTTTCCATGATATTATCCACCCATTTCATCTTTGTCTCCTATTTGCATCTTGTATGGCAGCCATGCGTACTGACTGGCATTGATCGTATGATCGTTTCTGTCCTCTGGTTCATTGTTCTTGTCTTCTTTCCAGCTGTATCGTTCAAGTTCTGAGATATGGTTAACACAATGTTCAAGGACTAAATAGGCATCCTGTTGCAACCATGAGATCTGCAGCATGATCCTGTCTATGATCGTTGTTTTCTTGTATGCCGGAATGAAATTATGCGCACTGCCATGCAGTCGTTTGTGTTTGTTTAACTCTGTGATCGTTGCCTGATCAGCAGAATCTATGAATACATCTCTTGCGAATCCCCATTCTTTACGGTTTGTTTCCAGGAAGTCTACAAAGTTTCGCACCGTATCTGATGGTGCCAGTGGGATTGTCAGATCTGCATTGCTGTAAATCTTCTCATCTACTGTGATCACTCTGCGATCTTCTGTGATGATCTGGTAAATCATAGCAATCGTATCTTCAGACTCAGAAGAGTAAGAAGTATCCAGACCTGCAGTGATGGTTTTTATCTTGATCTTTCCATCTTTGAGCTGTTGTTTTAACCAGGCTTTGGTTTTAACATGCCGCTTTCGGTCAAAATTCGAAAAGACAAGACCTGTTGCTTTTCCTCTTAGCCCTTCAATCTTGTTCTTCCAGATCTTCGTCCCTTTTGGAGTGTTGGCGATGATCTTGTCTAGTTTTTCTTTTGGTAATCCCAAATTATGAACAAAAGAAAAGAACCAATGGACCCAGTTAGGTTTTGGTTCTTCTTTCAACTCATCTTTTATTTCTTTTGGTGTTTCCTGCTCCCACTCTGGGAGTGGTCTGGAACAATTTATATATTCTTTGTAGATCGGTAGTGCCGGATCATCTGGGTTTAGTGTTGCCATCAGATAATCACATCGCATAGCAGACTCTCTTACAAAGTCGATGTCTGCTGTGTTGATCTCGTCAATGTATAGACAGCCATACTGACCACCTAATGCCTTTTGCCACTTTTGTTTGTCTCCATATCCAAGTACATAAATAACTTTATCGCCTTTGCTTGTGTGATACAAAAGGTGTGGAATCTTATCGTCTTTGGTTCCATTTCCGTGGTACTCGACTAATTGCCCAAAATCATCAATGATACCAAGGTCTTTGTTGATGATATTCTTTTCTGCGGTACCGGTATCTTTCGCTGCGAGGATATGCAGTTTCTTTGGAGATTCTGCAACTTTCAGCATGAACTTGAAAAGACCTACTGTCGTTTTACCTGCTGCCGTTGTGCTAACCTTCCAAGAACTCAACAGGCGCATCACACCTTATAAAAGCTTTGTACTTTTTAGATAATAATAATCTTTCGGAACTCATTGGAATTAATCACCCCCTATACAAAAAAGAATATTAATTAATCATTTTCTTTATATTCCCAACAATATCCATATGCACTTTTACATTTTCCTCTTGCACATCTGCTAATCAACCTATCTTTCTGTGTTCCCTCTCCAAATAAATATCGTGCTGCCTCACGACAATTTATAAATTCCTTCAAAGTCTTTCTTGTTTCTTTATCTAACTGAATTACTATTTTGGTTTGTCCTTTTTGCTGGTTGATTTTTTGCATCTTTTCTCGATATTCTTTTGTGTTATGTGCTTCATTGCTCTTTTCCCTAGATTTTATATTCATATCTTTATAATCTGGATTCATCAAGCCATACTCTATTGCATGTTTAGTATTTTCTTTACTCGTTACCCATTCTAAATTATTGACATGGTTATTTTCTTTATTACCATCAATATGATTAACATAATTTTTACCGCTTAATCGTTTTATGAATGCTTCTGCGACAAGTCTATGTACTGATTTTACTGTTGGTTTTTCGTACTTAATATTGCCTTTTCTCAAATTAACTCTTAAATATCCATTTCGAGCTTTTCTCGCACTTATAATCTGCCCTGATTTATTATTTTTAATCCTGCCCAAATTGCTAACCGAATATCTGTCATACTCTTTAATAATTTTCCATTTTTCCTGTTTTGGCATATCGTTTACCTCATTTTTTTGAATCTTATAAGCTAATTATAACTTACATTTTCAAAAATATACACTCATTTACCCACCTCGCATCTGATTGATCAGATCATCGAGTTTGGATTTTTCTTCTTCCAGACCAGATACTTCCATACGGTCTTTGAACATTCCAAGATGTCTTCCTAACAATTCTAACGCTTTTCCTTTATCATTCAGCTTAATTTCTACGCCGTTACGTCCTTCTTTGATTCCTGCGATCGCTCTTACCATCATGTCGGATAAATCCGTGGTATTTTTTATGATTACCTGTCCGTCCCGGACCTCTGCATAATCTGTAGCTTTCGCAAATGCAATTGCCGCCAGTTCTTTTACTACCTGATCTTGTGTTACCTCTGTACGCTCCTGACGTTCTTGCATTCGTTCCTCAATATATTTTTTAATGTTAGCATATGTTAGCAATCTGCTGCCATTCGCTCTTGCTGTTTCATCTTTTTTGATTGATGGATAAGCTGTTTTGTAAGCCCGAGTGGCATTCAAATCAATCAGATATTCATCACAAAATCTTTTCTGTTTATCTGTCATTCAGGCTCACTCCTTTCTTTCGTATCGTTCTCTTTATTTACTACTCTTTACTGTAAATGGAACAATGGATTCTGGAATATAATTCACTTCATACTTGTACTTATTAACCTTTGCTCCTCCAAGATCTTCAACCACATACATACTGTCTCGATTCATTCCAATGATATGTTTCTTGTATGTTCCATCTTTTGTTTCTACGATAAGTTTTATTTTCTTCCCGCTGTTTGCTTCCAGTGAAAACGCTCCAACTAATTCAAACTCTACCTTATCGGTTCTGGTATTGATCACCGCAAATCTACGCAATACATTGAAATTGTCTGCTTCTTGTGATACGTTGTTGGATACTTTATCCGCTTCTGTACATGCTGTTAGAGTTGCTCCCATAATTGTCAGACCTAACAACACTCCTAAAAATTTCTTTCTCATGTATGTTTCCTCCTGTTTTGAACTAAATGGACCTCCAGGGACTCGAACCCTGGACCGATCGGTTATGAGCCGATTGCTCTGACCTTCTGAGCTAGTGATCCTTAAATTTATGCACGAAAAAAGCACCCGAAGGTGCTTAATTCAATATATTTTGAGATTTGATTAACCTTTTGTTGTACGCGCAACTCCTAATATATTAGAAATTGCATCTTGTAATACTCGTGAATAATTAATTCCCGCTTTATCAGCTTCTACACTCATCCAATATGGAATTGTACAGTTTTTCTTAACTGCTTTATTATCCACTCTCTTTCTGTACTCTGTAAAGTCTACATCTACAAGTGTTACTGTGTCTCCTGCTTCTACATTTTGAGCTTTTGAATTTGGTTCTGGAAGACTTTTTTTCTCATCTTCCATATCAATCCCCATCAATCCAATAGCATCTCTGGCCATTTCCATAGCCTCTGCTATTGTATCGCCTTCTGTAGCGATATCAAAATCAGGGATTTCTACATAATACCCTTCTTGATCCGGTTTTAAAATAACCGGATACGCTACTTTCTTTGCCATGTTTCCGTTCCTCCTAAAATCTTGCCGTTTGATCCTTTTTTCATTTTTGTTTTTCATGAATCCACCAAGTCTGGGGCTTAAAGCCCCAGTTTCTTGATAATAGATTTAGCTAATCGCTCCTTAATCTCTGGATGTCTTGGAATTGGCTCAATTCTGTTACCATCTGTATATAGATCATGGTTCCCACCATTCCGTTTTAAATACCATCCATTTTTTTCAAGGAGTTTAATCAAATCTCTTCTCTTCATGAAAAACTCTCCTTTTTTATATATGTAATTTATATGTTTATTATACGTACAAAATGCGTATAAGTCAATAATTTTATGCGTATTTTGTACGTATTTTTATTAGCAAGAAAAAGGAACATTTATGAAGTATCGCTTCATCTAATCGCTCTAGCCTATATATTAGCCTATTTTTTGCGAACGTGACCGAACATTTTCTAATTTTCTTGAAAAAATCTTGTATTTCTCATTCTGCAGCTGTCTTCTGTATAAGCTACTCGCCTTTTAGGGTGTAACTGATTCATCTTATGTGCTACCTTCAGCCACGTCATGCCATCAATGTAATAAAATCTAAACATCATTCTCAGTTCGCTCTTCTCAATGCTATTTATATATTCTTCCGCTTGATTCATGAGTTCCAGAAGTTCATTTTCTTTTTTGATCAACATAGCTTTTCGTTTATTAAGCAGCAGCCTCTTTCGTCTTAACTCTGGTACTGGCATACCCTCAACAACAAAGTGCTGTATTCCACCCATACCACCGCTTACTGTGTCTTTTACGGTTCCTTCTTCTGCAATCTTCCAGATCTGCTTTTCAGTCTCTGTGATTCTTCTCCTTAAATCTTTAATTTCTTCAATCATGTCTGTGTATTGGATCAGTACGTTCTTGTCCACGTTCTCCCCTCCTGTTACGATTTATTATCTGCTGCCTTATCCGATCTGTCATCTCCTGGTACTCCTGTTTGTATTGCACCTGATCGGCACAAATGCCCATGCAGGTTATCTCTGCACAGGCTTTGCATGGATCGATCATATCTGCCTACCGCTCTTTCTTTTCATTTGTCGGTTTCTTATGATCGCTTTTCTTGCATTTGAGTAATAAGGCCGTGATTCTTTCTCTCTTCTTCTTAATTCCTGTTCCTTTGCCTTCCAGGAAAGATACTTCTCACATCCTGTCTGACAAGCAACTCTCTTTGATCCGTGTGATCTATCTTTACAATTTAGGCACGGACAGTCTTTATATGCCATTTATGTATCAACTCCTTATCTAAAACATTCTCAATGTCGCTACCATCAATAGTGTTAGCATCAAATATTTTAATACTCTATATTGATCATTCTTTGCATCATAGTATAAAACTGAAACTCCATCTACGATTACCATGATCATACAGAGAATTTGAAACGCAATATCTAAATTACCAATCATCTTTTATTCCTTTCTTCGACTTATTCTTCAACTAACTTAAACTAATTAATTGAAATTTAGTTCAACTTTCGTAACGGACAATTAAGGCACTTCTCTTTTAATTCTTCCTGATCCGTTATCTCATTTGGGTATTTGCAATAATGATCGCAAATTTTGTTTGAAACTTCTTCCAGGATCTCTGTTACTGTCTTAGGTTCTTCTTTTACGACTCCGGTTAGATCATCTGTGATTAGTGTTTCAAATGCCACACTATACAAAGCTTTTAAAAATTCATCGCTCATACTTCCGAAATCGCATACTTCATTGCTAATTCTTATTCCGCATTCGATACATGACCCTTGACAGTCACAGTATGCTGCTAAGCCTTCTTCCATTTCTTCTCTTGTCATAACTCATCCCTCTCTTTCGCTGCAGCACAGAGCGACATCACTGCCACTCCTGCTACTGCTCCAATAAATAATCCTGCAATAAACTCAACCATTCTTCTTACTGCCCCCCCCCACATCGTAAATCTCACATGATACTACTTCGTTTCCTGTTCCGTTATCTGTAACCTCAACATCCACGTCATATCCGGAACCCACCAGAGCATCGATGATGATACTCTGGATGGATTCTTCTTTTGTGTGGATATAGGCTTTTCCTAATCTTTGTCTTACTTTGCCCATTATTCTTCTACCTCTACACCGAAAATGTATTTTAAAATTCTTTCTCGCCCAACTGCTTCAATTGCGTCACGAGCAATAGCAGCTGATGTAAAACATGTAGCTGATTCTTCTTCTATGTAATATCCCCGTGTTATAAAAAGATCATTTACTCTATGATTAAACGCAATCATATAATGACCGTTGTCATTATTCCATGCTTCCTTTTCGGGATCATTGTGCTCTAATGCGTATCTTTTCAGTCCTGCTTTTACCTTTGCTCTTTCTAATGCAAAGCACACTTCCTCTCTCGTTTTATATACATTCCCAATTTTAAATCTTTTATAATCAGCACCGGCTTCTTGCCAAGTATCTGTACATACATCGGTAAAATCGTTTATGTAATAATATTGGTCTATTTTTTTAGGCTTCCACACACGACTTTCCTTGCTCGGTTCTTCACTCGCTTTGCCTAACAGTTTTGTAAACTGTTCTCTTTCTTCTTCAGTCAAATTGTCTAAATGTATTATGTTCTGTTCATTCATATTCTCTTCTCCTTAATCTCTTGGTTGATACATCAACTGTTGTATTGTTCCATTAGTTGATGTATTAATTGGTATATTAGTTGTTCCTTAACTTTCTTTAACAATTAATAGAAACGATCTTTCTGCATTTCGTCATCAACTTCCTTTGGTATCGGAATCGGTTCAAAGTTATCGCTTTCCCCATTCATAAATTTAATCAAGCGATCTATGTTCAAGTCATCTATGTAGTTGTTAAATTCCACCATTCTTTTTTCTTCGTCAGTCATTATCAATCACTTCCTTCTCACAATGAATACAACTATCATCACACTTGATCCGAACCTTTAACTTCTGCTGTTTATCTGGGCACAACTTCATTTCTTTAATTGACTTACCTGTGATTTCACATACATAGCCTTTAAATGCTTTCTTGTTTACCATACTGCCACCGCCTCATGTAAATGTTCTCTTAATACATCTGCTGCCTCGTGTTGATTCTCATGCTCCAATAACTTAATCACATTCGGTAACACTCTACGATCTTTATCAAATGTAATATCTTGATTCGATGCAAGCATTTCTACATTCATGTCAATGTTGTATTTTGTTTTCAATTCCATAGCCATATCTACATATGTCACATAGTGTTCTGCATAACCATCTAATTCAAAATTCCATAAGGTGTTTTTGTCATACGCTTCTTTGAATCTTCGCAATCTTTTTTCTCCGAAACCTGTATCATGTGCTAATGTTGCAAGTACAACTGTCATAGTATTCTGATATATAGTCTCTGCTAAAATCTCGTATGCCTTTTTTAATTTGTCATTATCGATCAATAAGCCAATTCCCAGTGCTCCACGCATCTGCAATTCTTTTTGCAGTCCATCAACACCTTTTTCCTTTGCGATACCTAAGGCATATCTCATTCCTGCCATTCTGGCTTCTTGTTCTTTATCAAGCTTCCCCATTTTGACCATCCTTCTTTCTCATCATTGCAATATCATAAATTGTCTGGCAAATCTGTTCACATACCTCTTCTGCATGATCATCTTCTGTAAGCTGCCTTACATATTTCTTTCCGCAAGTAACACATGTTAATCGCCGAATCTGCTCCCATGCACTCCTGCCGGTATTCATCATCCCATTTTTTCAATGTTGGCTGGCTGATCGTTGTCAGCTCTGACAGTTTCTTGTAACTTATCCCTGTTGAGATGATCAGCCGAACCATTCCTTTCTTGAAATTTTCTTTATATCTCATATCGTTTTCTCAGACAGCTTGGTTCTTTACCTGATACAACGCCTTTATCTCTGATCGCTGATCTGTTATTTTTTGCCCGATCATATAAGGCTCTGTGATTCTTCGTTTTTTGATTTGGAAAATTGTAAAAAACTAAATCTAATATTTGAGAAATTACATTTAAAAGAACCTGAAAAAATATGTTTGGTATTGATTGCTTGGTTAACAGTTACTTGAAGAATCCCTCAGGTAAAGAACCAAACTGTCTGATCGTACTCCTTTACTTATGGTATCCGGCACAATTGCCTATATAGTGCCATCTTAAATCCTTGCACTTTGTCTCGTTTGCCCCCCCTGCTATCTCAGGGTAGAAACGCTTATACCACTTCATCAACGTTTTATGATCGATACCGGATGATCTACTGATTTCATTTGATGACATGTTATGCTTAATCCACAGTGTCACAACACGTCTTTTAAATCCTTTGCTGTAATCTGCCATCAGTTCTCCTTTCTGCCCACTGCCTTAGGCAGCAGGCTCATGGCTTATACTGGCTGTTTCTTATGCGGTTAATAGTTACTGTGGTATATAATTCAGTCCATCCGGCTGATCTCTGTCCGCATATGATCCCTTCGTCCTGTTGTATGCTACTTAAGATCATTCCTAAATCCACAACTACCACGACTAATACTACGACTTTTATTTAACAACAATCTTGGTTTATAGTGGCTTGCGGACAGAGATCAACCGGATGCCTTTGTTTTTCACTTAGCTTGCAGCGAGCAACTTGTTGATAAAATACTGCTGCCCTTTTCCAGTAACCTTTGTGGTTTTGCTGATCTTTGTTGATCCGTTTGGATTATTGATCACTGTTTCTTTGATCTCAAACAGATCCATATCCATTGCTTTCTGTGTTGGCATGTTCCAGTCTGATCCTTTTCTCTTGATCAGATAGCCATTATTTCTTAGCCATTCAAATAATTTATTCTGTCCTGTCTGAACTCCATTCTGTCTAAGAATTTTTGCCAGTTCTCCGATCAGGATAGATGTGTCACTTGCCGTTACTGCATCTGCAAAGATTTCTTTTGGTTTCATACGCTGATTATCTTCAATCAACGTCGTATTTTCTGATTTTAGCTTGTCTATCGTTTTATCAGCCATTTTCAATGCTCTTGCAAAGATCTGCTCTGGTGTGTTCCAGGCTTTTTCAAGATCAAGGAAATACTGTCGAATCTGCTTTCCTTCTGGCGATCTTTGAATCATACAAATCTGCTTTGCCATATCAATTGAAATGTCAGCATCTTTCGATGGTCTACCTCCAGTACTTTCGCTCATTTTTGAGCAAAAGTCTTTTCCTTCTTCAAATCCATATTCACACATCCTTGGAAACCAATCTTTAAAAGCCGTTTTAATATTCAGTTGTTCGTACAAGTCTCTCGCTGATACACAAGGCTGATCTGTTTCATAGTTAACCGGAATTAAATTATCCATACGTTATGTCACCTCCTAATTGTTTCTTTAATAGCTTCTTCTCCAGATTCTCATACTCACAATCTTTAACTTCTCGTTGTGTAAAATTGTGTATAGTTTCTTCTTTCTTTTGCTTTGGTGTTGATTTCTTCCGTTTCTTTGATGTAGGGAAGAAACTCTTATATCCTCCACCGAATGCTTTTCTTACAATGCCCAACTTATCAGAATCGTTCTCAGCCAGAGAATCAAGTTCTTCTTTCAAGGCATTGATCTGTTCTGCAGATAATGTTGGTCCAGTATGATTCCTCATATCAAGATAAAGACAGAACTCTCTGTTTAGATCTGGATTGCTATAATAATATTTACTTTCCTTTACTTTACTTTCCTTTAGGGATTCTTCTCGGGAATTATCATTATTTTTCTTGGAATTATCCGTATTATTCTCAGAATTATCTTCAAAATGGGTAACTTTAATAAAAGGTTCTGTTTCTTCTTCATTTAAAAGCCAGAACCTGTCGACTTTTATTGGATTCTTCTTAGCTCTTGTTTTTACTGCTAACTGAAATCTCTCCTGTATTCCGGCAGAAGTCAGGACAGCGTCCGACTGGAAAAGCTGTTTATCAAACATCGACCGTTCCAGTAAGAATGTCAAGACTTGCTTCACCTTGTCACTATTCATGTTCAGATCATCCGACACGATATAGTAAAAATCATCATCTACAATGATGTAATATCCATTTTTATAAATTTCACAAAGAAGATAGATAAAAATTGTGATCCCATCTGCTCCATATCTGGATTTCAGGATCTTTATCTTCCTGTTCGAAAAGAAATTACAATCCAAAGAAAAATATTCGATACCTCGTTTCTTATGTCTGGCCAAAACGATTCTCCTTTTTCTTATTTGATTTCTTCTATCTCTACTTCAACTCGTGGGTCCTCTGCATAATGCTTTTCCATATGCAGCGTTACCACCTGCGTATCATCTCTGTATGCTAATTTATTCAATGCATCCAGAATGCTTTTTGCAATGTTATCAATGTCTGGTTTCTTCGTTGGAAACATAAGATCTTCCAACATCTGTTGTTTCTTTTTCTTGCTTGTACTCTTAACGATCGGATAATAAGCCATGATCGTTACTTTTAAAGGCTGTCCGTCATTAAAAATGATGTTATTTGATTCCTGCCTGTAACAGCACTTGATCAGATTCTCGTATAACATAGTACCTTCTGGCGTATATGAGAATGTTCCACCACCTTTACTACGGACAGTTCTTGCCCTGGCTTTTCCTTTCGGAGCACCAGGGACTGTAAATCTAACTGTCTCCATAACTGTTACCCGATGATCGTGATCACTTTCAACAGTTCTCCCGGTAAATTCTCTGTTAAATATTTCTTGATAGCATCTACTGCTTCATACTTCCAGAGGCCACCATCAGCTTCTACCAATTTAAACATTGGCTGTCCATCGGAACCTTCTCTGATTCGGAAGATAAATTTGCTTTCTGGCTGATCTACTTCTAAGAAGGTACGATATGGACGAAGTGTTACCGGATTCGGTACGATCACATCTTCTTTTCCTGCAATGCCTTTAGTGATCGTAGCCTTCTGGCTGACTCCATCATCTCCATAGTTGGCCATTGTTTTATTTTCTACGTTTCCGGCAACTGAAAGAATCAGTTCTGTTTCATCACTCTGTTTAAAGGCAGTCTGCATGTTGATTACAAACGCTTCCTGATCATAGTAATGATCGAAATCAAAACCATTTGGATTTGTACCTACGCGAAATAATTCTTCTCGATTTCTTTCCTGTGTAAGACCAGATAGTAATCTTACTTTTGTTGGAGATTCTACGTGAATGATCATAGATTCTCTTAACTCTTCGCTTTTTCCGCTGATATAATCAATCAGGGAATTAAGACTTGTAGCTGTCAATGGTTCTGCAAACTCTTCTCTGTCATATCGTGACATAGATTTATCGCAATAAGTCTTTCCTGCGATCTCTACAACGTGTGGCTCTCTTGCACTGTCTGTCAGTTCTTCAATCTTTTCGATCGCTTCTCTTAAAAATGTGTTATCCATTGTTATGTACCTCCTGTTTATGCCTGTTTTGCTTTTCTTAAATCAATGACTTTGTTGCTTGGTTCATAGATCTCGCCAGTATCCGGATCAAAAGCTTTCGGTGTTTCATCTTCTTCCTGGTCGATCACATCATCAACGTTCATCTGCCCAGGGATCTGGTTATGGTTAAAAATTTCAACTGCTTCAACCTTTCCCGTACGAAGATCACGCCCCATACTTAACGCTGTTGTGGCACCAAGTTCTGGTGCAAGACTCAGTTTTGTTTCAACTGTAGTCGATACAAAATTTCTTTCATCGTTTGGACGAAGAGAGATTGACACATTAATCTTTCTTACCTTCTGTGCATCTGTGTTGGGATCCTGAATGTTTTCAGTGACTTTTTCTAAAGCCTTATTGAGCTGTACTGAAAGCTTCCCTCCTGCAAACTCCTCTAAATTAAAATGTTTCATTGTGTTGCTCCTTTCTTTTATTTAAAGAACTGCTGTGGTTCTTCTTTTGTTGTTTCTTCCTGTAGTTCCTGTTTTTCTGGTTCAGGTGTTTCCTCTGCCGTTTCCTGCAGATCCTGATCTGCTACAATATTTTCTTCTGAAACTGTATCTACATAATCTTTTGTTCCATCTTCATGGATCACCGCCATATCAGATTCCATTGCATTCTGCATATCAATGCTCATGATTCCCCATTTACTGATCAGCTGGCGAAGCATTGTCTTATAAGCCATTCCATCAAAATCTTTCTCCCAGAATGTATATCCTTTTTTTGCTGCATACCCTTTGGAATACTTTAATGCATGTGCTTCCATTTTCTTTTTGGACCAGTACATAGCTTTTCGGAAACCGTTTGTATATTCAAACATTGCATAGTATCCGATCGTCTTTGCTTCTTCCCTTACTTCCTCATCATCGATCAGATTTACTTCGATTTCTTCATTCAGTGGATCAAATCGAACCAATTCCCCATCCTTAATTGCCAGAACGTTTAGTTTTTTGTACTGCCCTGAGCGGATCGCTAACTGAATGTATCCTTTATAACCAAGCTGAAACTGTGCTTCTTTACATCCTTTTTTGTTGTTTCTGAATGGAACCATGTAATACTGTCCAAGCTGTGGTGATGGAGAGAGTTTTAAAGACTCTCCAAGTAGTGCAGCACTTAAGATTGATGGATTTGTACATTCCTGTAAATCTGAATTAACCTGTACTGCAGATACAATAGAAGCAATGAAACGATCTCCGTTTTTACCACCGACTACATTATTAATCTGATTTTTTACAGCATCATTTGTAAGATATGCCGTTAATCCTGTTTTCTGCTGTCTGTTTGCTAAACTGTTTCCAACTGCCATCTTATAATTCCTCCTGACTTATGATTTCAAATTCTTCACATGTTTTCTTAAGAATGCTGATCTTCGCATTCGCTTCATCAAAGTTGTGCTCTTTTACAACACAACGAAATGTAATCGCTAATGTTCTTTCTCCTGTACGTTTAGGTTTTGAAACTTCTGCCGGTTCTTTTGGCATCTCTGGTGCTTCTTTGCTTTCGCCAGCAGATGCCACTTTCTGCGCTTCTTCTTTTAACTGCTGCTGTCTCTGCGCTTCCTTCTGCTTCTGCTCTTCCTCAAATAAGGCTTTCTTCTTGGCGGTCTCCTCTAACTTCTGTTTCTTCATCATTGCAGCGTTCAGATCAAAAGCTTTCAGATATTCTTCCTTCATTTCAAAAACATAAGGACTTGTATCTGCGTTGATTACTTTCAGATCGTTGTCAACTTTATCTCTGATCTCTGCGATCTCTGTTGTGATAGATTTCAATGTCGTTGATACATTTAACCAAGAATCCTTATAAATTTTTTCAAATGGAACCGCGCGATCAAGATCACCGATTGTCTTTTGATAGATCTCTTTGACCTTTTCCAATTTTTCCTGTCGTACCGCTTCCTCGTATCCTTTGATCTGTGTATCGATATTAGCAACTGCCTGATTGACGATACCAATCAATTCTTTCTCCTGTTTTTCAAACGCTGTGTATGGCTGCATGACCTGTTTTTTGATTTCTTTTCGTTTGTCTTCTAATGCAGTCACAAACTTATTAAGCTTTGCGCGATCCTTTTTGGCATCCTTGATCTGATCTGCTGTATAGACCAGATTCATATAGTCGTTTGCTTTCTTCTGAATTTCTGTTTTTAACTCTTCATAATTCCAGTCAATCTCTTTCAGGAATCCTTCTTCCTGCGGATTGTATATCTTAAATTCCATGTATTTCTCCTTTATTGATTTCTGTTATAAGTGCGCCTTTTTAATCACCTCTTCACGAGTCATATTTAAGATGACTTCAATATGTTCAACAGTCAGGTTATTGCCTTTTAAAATCTCCACAATTTTATTTACAATAGCCTGATTTTCTTTTTTCTTTTCTTGAACCTCTTTCATATATTCATCGTATCGATTCATAACAATTTCTCCTTTTAAATTTCTGGAAGAATCAAGTTCGGTTGCTGTCTTTTTAAAACTTTCTGCCAGAACTCTTCTTCTGCCTGTTTTAATATCTCAATATCTTCTTCTACGTCTGATCGCTCAATATGGTAATCTTTTGTCTCCAGCCTGATTTGACCCTGCCATACTGATTTAAGTTGTGCTCTCAGTCCAACAAACTCATATTCAGTAACTAACAGATAATGCAACACCTGTATGTAATAGTTGTCCGGAATCTGATCTCTCCATTTTTCACGCTGCATACCTTGCAGGATATTAGTTGTCTTGATTTCTAAGATTCCTTTGCGACCATCCTGATCGGTTAGTTCTCCATCCAAAGATGCATGTGCCCATAGATACTTTTCATTACGGATCATGTTGTCTCCGAAGTACTCAACCTTGTGCTCTGGATGGTCAAGTGCGAACAGCAATCTAAGCAACGGCTCCGCATCATGTCCATACCTTACATAATCTTCTCCGGAGATATCTGCAGGTACTCTCTGTCCTATTTTTTCTAAGTATAGATCAACGTTAGTTTTATAAGGGCTAAGACCTAACACTGCAGATGCATCAGATCCACCAATCCCATGCCTTGCATTTAACCAGGAATCAAAGGAATCGAACTGGATCCGTTTGATTCCTTTGCTAATCTCAATCTCCTGCATCTTTAAACCTCTTTCCCAATTCTTCTAATTTAGGAAAGACAAGATCAAACTGTTCTTCTGACATTCCACAAAACTCAATTCCTGCATTTCCATACTTTTCTCCAATAATCAAGGCATTACCAAGAATCGGGTATCCATGGCGATCTGTCTCATACAGCCATGAAGCTATCTTATTTAATTTGGTTTTGTCACAGTGAAAATAAAATTCTTCATCAACCAACATGCTTACTTTTGATCCCGGCACATTTTTAATCTCAATTCCTGCACCGATCTCTGTATATAATCTCTTGGGCTGTACGTGTTCAATTAACTCACATCTGTTTCCAATGTGTTCTTTCAACTTTTTCCATGATTTAAGTCCCTCATCTGGATATTCCAGCTCTTTTACCTCATTATCAGTTTTGATCAGAATCATCTTTCCCATTGTCATTTCCTCTTCTTTCTTCTAATAATCCCATTAATTTTTCTTTCAGATACTTTGCTTCGTTCATACAGTGCTGATTATCCAGGAACAGCATTGTACTGTAATCAGGTTGCTGTTCTGCATTAAAACCATTTTCCCAGATCCTAACGCTTAGCACTGCGGTACCTCCGTGATATTCAGCTTGTACACATGGAACACCTGGTTCTCGCCAATCTATCCAGTCTATAGTTCCATCTGTCATTTCTTGTAGCTGCAAAGATAGATCAAAGATCTCAACTGCTAATTTTCTGATTTCACTTTTCTTCCGATCTGTGTTATACTTTTCTGGTGATAAACTATTGATATCTGTGCTCATTGGAGTTGCCGCTCCGTGGGCACTTTTTTCTTTCTTATTTATCAAATTTCTTCACTCCTTCCTCATAGATCATCGCTGTGATCAAACACAACGCTGCTAGTTCCTTAAATATTCCCATTGCGATCAGCACCGCTGCCGTGCAGATCATGGCTTTTGTTTCGCTTTTCATCTCATGCTCCTTTCTCAAACACTTATCATTTCAGTTGCAAAAAACTTTTTTGCATTTATGAAATATCTATGCTTATTTTCACTTGTCCGGATTGCATATCCCCATGGAAAAATCCCTTGAATCAGTCCTTTTTCGATTGTTGGAACACCCATTCCCATCAAATACGCAACTTCTTTCGGGGTTAACGTTTCTATTTTCTTTTTAGGAATTACTATCTCTTCGAAGTAATTCTCTGGAAGATCAAATGCTTCTGCAATCTCATTTCGTCTCGCTTTTGTTGGTTCCGAATCTCCAGACATCCACTTACTGACGGTCGATCTACTTACACCGCAGATTCTGGACAACTCTACTTGATTGATGTTTTGATCTGCCATTACTTTTTTAAGCCTGTCCCTGAACACCTTTATCACCTGCCTTTCTTCAGATGGCTTAAGTCTCCGTCCGATTGAGTGCTATTTTTAATACTTAACCAATTTAGGGAGGGTTTCGGGGTTACGTGTATCGGACAGAGGATTAAGCCATCTGTTTTATTCATTTTTTGTGTTATAATCTTCTAAAAACACAAAGGAGAAATTATTATGTCAACATCATTTAAAGATTTAGAATTTTCGTTTAAACAAATCCATATTCTTAAAAAGCTTAGAAACGATGGATGCATCTCAAAAGATACCGTTCGATCTAATCCTAAATATTCTTTCTTGTTAAAATATAATCTCTTAGATAATGATCCTGATCGTTACGATATTTATCGTCCCAGCGATAAAGCATTGATGTATTTACGTTTCCGAAGAAAAGACTTATTTCGAACTTGGTATCCCCATGTTGTATCTAGTCTTGCTTTTATTTGCTCTATCGCATCATTAATCATCAATATACTTTCATCTGTTCATTAAAGAAAATGTATAACCACATACGGCAGTCCAATGAATAACCAAATAAGTTCTGCAATTATGAGAAATAATCCATAGGCTGCCGCCTTATCTTCTTTGCATACTTCTGCTATCGCTATAGCCCATTCTTTACATTCGATGGCTATGTATTTTAGAACTTTCACTTCTCTCATCTCCTTTGTTCTTACCAAATAACTTTTCGATTTCTTATCATTTATGCAAAAACAATAATCAATGTGATGACCGAAAACGTTAAAGAAATATATGGAAGGACCATTCTTCTTCTGAAATCTTTATCTTTATGAAGTTCTAAGAGTTCTTTAAAAATCATTTCGTCTTTCTCACCTCCTGGTTATTTAGTTAAACATCGTTTAACTTTTTAATTAAAAAAATATTGTCCATATTCCGATTTATCAATATCCAAAAGTCTTGCCCATTCTACAATATCTTTCTGTGAAAATCCTGTCTTTCCTGTCATTTTCTTGGATAAAGAATTTGTTGAGATCCCTAAAACTTCTGCATATTTTTCTTGGCTGCCATATTTTTCGATAATTTTACCTCTTAATTTATCGTATGTGTAGCCCATTTGTTCTCACCTTCTTTCATATTCTCTTTTGGTGTACTTAAAGTTTAACACCGTTTAACTCCCGTGTCAATACAAAAGTTTAATATTATTTAACTTTTTGTTTGATTGTTTAACCCCTTTGTGATAAACTGTATATAAAGAAGAAAGGAGGTATCGTTAAATGAAAAATCCTATAACTGCTAATCGACTAGCACTTGCTTTATCTAACGCTAATATGATTCCTCAAGAATTAGCAAATGTTTCTGGTGTAAGCAAAGCTTCAATCAGTCAATATCTGAATGGATCGCACGCCCCATCTAATATAAGTAGTGGTAAAATGGCGAAGGTATTAGATGTTAATCCGGTATGGCTAATGGGATTTGATGTCCCTATGAAAGAAAAATTCATTTCTAATAATAAATCTGAAAAGAACGGAGTTACTATCAATGTACTAGGACGAGTAGCTGCCGGTATCCCAATAGACTGTATTGAAGAAATTATTGACACAGAAGAAATCACACAAGATATGGCATCTACTGGAGAATTTTTCGGATTACAGATTCATGGCGATTCGATGGAGCCAAGAATGAAGGATGGAGATGTTGTTATTGTTCGTCAGCAGGATGATGCGGAAACTGATAATATTGTAATTGCTGTTGTTAATGGCAATGAGGCAACCTGTAAACGATTAAAAAAATATGCTGAAGGAATTGCTTTAATTTCTACCAATCCAAGTTATGAACCGATGTATTTTTCCAATAGAGAAATTGCAGAAAAACCTGTCCGTATCATTGGAGTGGTCAAGGAATTACGAGCTAAATTTTAATTATACATAGTAAAGGAGTAATTATGGGGTTATTTAACTTTTTTAAAAAAGAAAATCCTAAAAAATCGAAATCTGTATTTTATGATATGGACTCTTTAGAAGGAATAAATGCTATACCGGTTCCAGCAAAAAATTATCATACCGGAGACCCACTTAAGGATAATATTTATTATGTTTTACAGCGTAAAGCTACAGAGCATAAGAGAAATCATAGAATGGACTTGGCAATTGCCTGCCTTAGAAAATCAAATGAATTATCAGATTATGAAGATCGGCCATTGCTTATGGAAAAAGAATATATGCGTTTGGTTAAATATTTAGAATACGATAAGCAATTTGAAGCTGCTGCTGAAGAAAAAGAAAAAATATTAAATCATTTCGGAGATAAACGCTCTTTTAATTTGCCTAAAATTAAGGATACACTTAGTCGATGTAAAAAATATAATGAAGATATAGTTTTATTAACAACAAATAACTCTTGCCCTATATGTAAAGCGTACAATCATAAGCAGTTTTCTATTAGTGGAAAAAGTTCTATTTATCCTAAATTGCCAATTGGTATATCTGAAAAAGGAGGATTTTGCAATAATTGTTCTATTTCTCTCAATATTGTTTTTGATGGAATTTCTTCTAATTCTAAAAAGAAAAATCCTCGTACATCTTCTGAAGAACAGCTAGCTAAATTGTGTTTAAGAAATGAAAAAAATGTTGTTGATGCTGTAAAAGAATACAGAAAAGTTTCTGGTGTTCCGTTAAAAGAAGCCAAAGAAATTATTGACAAGTATCGTTAACCACTATCTTAATTAAATCATTTTATAAAAGGAGTGAGTACCATGAGTTTAATAATTTGTACAGAATGCGGCAAAGAATTTTCAGATAAAGCACCTGCTTGTCCTAATTGTGGTTGTCCAACAGAGGAAATCGTAAATATTAAAAGTAATACCAAAGATATCGTAAATTCCAAAATTACGGTTTCTGAAACTTTGCTAGAAGAAATATATTCTATTCATCCTGATTCAAAAGCTTATGCTATAAAAGAATGTATGAATCGAACTGGCCTTAATATAAAGGAATTAAAACCAATAATTGATGATTTCTATGCTTCCAAACAACCTGCACCAATAACATTTTCAAACAAATATACTAACCGATTTCATAACGAAAAACTTATAATTGCTGAAGATACTAAAAAAGTTGCTGAAGAAAAATCAAAGCCGGCGATCAGATGCCCTAAATGTGATAATTCTTCAGACATTCAAATATTTGATGGAAATAAAAAGCTCTCTATTTCTAAAGGAATTGTCGGCGGACTACTTTTAGGACCTGCTGGTGCTATAGCTGGCGGAACAATTCTTGGAAAAAAAGGTAAACTAGAATGCATATGTAAAAATTGCGGTCACCGTTGGAAACTTAAATAAAAGAAAACCGTCTGGCTACCAACCAGACGGAATTTAGAAACCTATCAACATTGTAGTGTATGATATGTCTCTGACTGAACACCAGAATTATATCATACATCCTGCAAAATTACAATTTGATAAGGGTGTATTTTTTGTACCCTTTTTTAGAAAGGAATGATGATATATGGCAAGAAGAAACCCAAACGGCTACGGCAGTGTGACAAAATTAAAAGGTAATCGTTCGCGCCCTTATGTGATCAAAGTTACTACATATGATGAAGATGGACACGGAAGGCAGGTCCCAGTGGACTATGCTGCTACTCGTGAAGAAGCAAATATTATTTTAGCCAGGTACAATGATAATCCTTGGAATCTTGATCGCAATCGCGTCACTCTTGCAGAATTATATAAGCGATGGCTTGAAGTAAAAGCTCCTAAACTTGGAAGTTCTCGTTTATATACACTTAAAGCAGCTTATAAACATTGTCAAAAACTGTACGGAAAGAAATATAGGCAAATACGAGCTTATCATATGCAAGCAACCATGGACGATTGTGGTCGTAGTTACGCTACACAATCTCATATCAAAGCACTTTGGTGGCATTTAGATAATTTTGCATTTGAATTAGACATTATAGATAAGATGTATTCTCAAATAATTTCTGTCAGCACAGAACAGGGAGAAACTAAACGCACTCCATTCACTGAAAAAGAAGTTGAAGCTCTGTGGAAAATATCTGATCAAAAAAATGTAGATATTGTATTAATCTATATTTACACCGGATTCAGATTAATGGAATTGTTAAATATGACATGTGATCAGATCAATCTTGAAGAAGAATATTTTAAAGGCGGAAGCAAATCTTCTTCAGGGAAGAATAGAATTGTGCCAATCCATCCTCGTATCATGCCGTTTGTGAAAAATCGACTAAAGAAAAGTAATGAATATTTTTTAGAAACTGATGAAGGATCTAAATTTAAAAAAGGGGATTTTTATGAAGAATGGAAAACTGTTATTTCCTATATAACAAAGAAGAAGAAAACTCCTCATGAAGCTAGACATACTTTTGAAACATTCCTTGATAATGCAGGTGGTAATAGAAAGTGTATTGATATGCTGATGGGGCACAAATCTAAAGATGTTGGAAATAGGGTTTATAATCATAAAACAGTGGAACAATTGAGAGATACTATTCTCTTGTTGAAATAATAAATTTCCATTCAACAAGTAACAAATCAGTAACACATATGTTAGGAAATGACCATTTTAAGCCATTTCCTAACATTGCAAAATTATTATACCATAAAAAGAATGGCACTGCATATCACTTTAGTAATATACAGTATCTTTCCTTTCTTCATTATCATCATGTATCTACTTTATCTAAGCAAATTCCACATTACAGCCTGTGCTTTTTCTAAGTCTTTTCTCGCCACAAAAATTTCATACTGTATGGACTGTGATGTAGGATTCCCCACACTTCCAAAGTTTCCACGAAGTGTTCCTGATCCTGCCCATTCTCCTAAGTGATTGTATGTTTTGTATTTGTACTTAATCTTTTCCCGATCCAAGATATCCCTGATCGCATTAAATTGCATCATGTCTGTTCCAATCCATAAGCTTTCTGAGTTTAATATTGTAAGCATACTTTTCTCCTTTCTCGCAATTTCCAATTTTATTAAACTGGATTTGCCCCCTTCTTTTGCAGCATACCGAAGCCTCTTTCAACCTGTTAATTAATTTCTTATATTTTATCACAATTTCCTGACTGTGTCCTATTTTTTCCCATAAATAATTCCCATCCCGCTGATCATCCATGGTGTTGTTACAAATCCCGGAATAAAGTCTAGCTTCTTTTCCAGATTTCCTATGTAGTGAACTTCTGAAATTCCTTCTTCTCTTAAGATTCTTACAAACTCTTCCATATCTCCGTACAATGCTTTCTGTGAAAACATATCCTGAAAAGAAAATACACCGCCTTTTTTCAAAACTCTTAATGCTTCTTTTACAACATCCCTCTTATCTTTTGCTGTTCGCACTTCATGAAACACGAAATTGCTTACTACTGCATCAAATGTCTCATCAGGGAAATCCAGTTTTGCTGCATCTCCTTTTTGAAAAGCGATATGGTCTGCAACTCCTTCAATCTTTGCATTTTTCTCGCACTGCTCTTTTGCATAATTCCATTCCACACCCCAGTGATCCATCGCTGTGATCTGTGCCTTTGGAAATGCTTTGGCGCAATGAACAGTAAGTGCTGCTGCTCCGCATCCGATGTCTAGAAGTTTCCCTTCACCATCCCAATCAAGATGTTTAATCAGATGTTCATGTACTCCTGCCATCATATTTCCTTTACCAAATGCGAATGCTTCATGACAGATCAGCATATAAATTGCCATTACCAGAGTCAAAATGCATAATACGCCTACTATGATTGCAATGACCATTTCACTTAAAGCTACTTGTACTGCTACCGCAATAACACCTAAAACAATTACTGCTCCAAATAACATATACAATGCTTTTTCAGGTACCCAGTTTCCATAATTTGCTTTTTCATTCATTCTTCTTTTCTCCCTTTCATTAGTGTTCGCTAACTATTCTCATCAACTTTCCTGTACGGATACGCCTTCTTTACAGCATCACGATATTTATAATGTTCCTCGACACTTCCAAACTCAAAGAAAATGGTTCTTTGAACCTCTTGTGACAGCTTTGGAAATTCTTTATCTTCCAAACTGTCCATCAATGGAACCATAACCTTCCTTGTCAATCTTGAAATCTGTGCAAATTGACCTCCATCAAAAAAGTATGCTCAATTGGGATTTTCATCTGAGAAAGAAATGTGAGTCCTAAATCTGCTCCAATCGATGAAGCGACAATAAGCGTTATTTTTTCTATTCCTTGCTTTTGCAGATACTCTCCTATCTGATGAATTTCATCTTGTTTACTTTGATAACTTTGTTCCCATCGTTTGAAATTCCATTTTTATATTCCTCCTTATAGTTTTAGTATATCAGATTCAAAAAATATTTCCTATATGAGATAATAAGAAAAATTCCTATAATCTAACAAATATCCACACAACCCATGATCATCTTCTCACACCTTGCATATCCCAACTGCGAACTGTTTAATGACAATGTATAATTACTTGCCATCCCCCATTTTTGTTCTGTATAGAAATTATAATTTATCCTTCGTCTTTTATCTGTATCCTTTATAAGTTTTACTGCCCCGTCTTCTGTAACATTATATAACTTGCAAATACGTTTGATCTTCTCTGGCATGTCTCCATGTATAAACACATTTAACACATCATCTCTATCCTTCAGTATAAAATCAGTATTTCTCCCAATCATTACGCATGGTTCTTTTTCTGCAATTTCCAAGATTACCTTTCTCTGTGCCTCATACAGCATATCATCCACGGATTTCCCTGTAATATCACGACCCGAAAATGCATAGGCAAAAAATCCTTTCTTTGGGGATAATTCTGCATTTTCTTCGATATATTCTGGTGATAATCCTGACTGTTGCGCAATCTGATCTATAATATTTTCACTATAATAAGCAATTCCAAGCTGTTGTGCTACTTCTTCTCCGATAAATCGTCCACCGCTTCCAAATTCTCTACTGATTGTAATGATTCTTTTTGCCATAATACCTTCCTCCTTAATGTGTTAATCGCTCTACTTTTATTTTTTGGATTTTCTTTAAAAAGACAAATCCGATCAGACATGCTGCAAGTTCTGTAATTGGGAATGCCCACCAGATCAAAGATACTCCTGCTCGTCCTTTTCTTACAACAATTGAAAAGATTCCTGCCAGAGGTAATATGATCACAAATTGTCTGAGAAGTGAAATAATCAGTGATTCCATACCACCATCCAATGCTTGATATATTCCCTGATATGCTACATTGATTCCTGCGAAAATAAAACTAATTGAAATAATTCTCATTGCTCCGATAAAATATTCTCTGGAACTTCCTGCATTAAATAATGTTGCAAAAGAACTTGGGAATATTTCTGTGATCAAAATTCCAAAGATCATCAATACGCTCGTGTACATCAATCCATATTTGATTCCATCTTTTATCCTCTTTTTACTTCCCATCCCATAAGCAAATGCTATGATCGGTGTAATCGCATCCCTTAGTCCAAATGCTAAGAATAAAACAAACTGCTGTACTTTATAAAACAATCCGTAGGCTGTCTGAGCGGAAGGACTGAATTTCAAAATAAGGTTCATTACATATACCATAATTGACATCAATGCCTGTGCAATGATCGCTGGAAGTCCGATTGCATATATTTCTTTGATAATTCCAGCATCTGGCTTCATATACTTTGCTCCATGCTCAAATTCTTTGTTTAATTTTATATGAAAGATAAACAATAACACTGCGGATACTACCTGTCCGATGACTGTTGCATAAGCTGCACCTTGAACCCCCATTTCCGGAACAGGTCCAATCCCATAGATCATGATCGGATCAAGGATGATATTTACCACTGCTCCCGCAACCTGACCGATTGTTGAATAGAGCGAACGCCCTGTTGCCTGTAACAACTTTTCAAATAGAGAAAAGAAAATGATTCCCATGGAAATGATACAGCATATCCTAAGATAACTTGTTCCCATAGAGATTACTTGCGGATCAACCGTCTGTGATGAAATGTATGTTTTAACTCCAAAGATTCCAAAGAGCAAACAGACCACATAAATGATCCCGCCTAAAAACAAACTGTTTCCAGCAACCTTACCTGCTTTTTTATGATTTCCCTGTCCGAGTGTTCTTGCAAGAAGTGTATTGGTTCCTACCCCTGTTCCAATCCCTATCGCAACCATCATTGTTACTTTCTGCCATTTTTAATTTTTCCTCCTTTTTTGCATAAAAAAAGAATGTAGTTCATCAGAATAAGCTGGTCTTACGCTGATTGGCTACACACTTTTTAATGACATTTTATGATTGTAAAAATAGAAAAACGAGCAGCAAAAATTGGATTTACGCTCGTTTGCTACTCGTTTGGTTTTTATTATATTTTGATTTTTTGAAAAAGTCAAATATAATTTTTCATAAAATGAGTTGTTTATATTTATTTAAAATTTTACTTTCAGATCATCTAGTCTTTCCTAATTAATGATTGTTTTTGATGTTTCTTTATCGAAAAGATGTATTTTATGTATGTCTAATGCAATTTCTGCTGTATCACCTGTTTTTATTGTTGTTTTTGGATCAACTCGTGCTGTTATTGAATTTCCATTGATATCAAAATATAAGAATGTTTCTGCTCCAAGCATTTCCATGTCTGATACTTTCGCATGTAGCATTACTTTATCAACATCACTCTCTAAAGACTTTCTATCATAAATATCTTCAGGACGAATTCCCATGACAATCTTCTTATCAGCATAATTTCCTTTGATCAGCTTTTCTGATTTCTCTTTTGGGAGATTGATTTTATTATTTCCAACTTCTAAATATGCCTCACCATCTTTCACTTTACATATTGCATCTAATAAATTCATCTGTGGTGATCCAATAAATCCTGCAACAAACATGTTTTTAGGTTTGTTATATAAATTGTATGGAGTATCAATTTGCTGTACGACTCCATCTTTCATGACTACGATTCTTGTTCCCAATGTCATAGCCTCTGTCTGATCATGAGTTACATAAATAATAGTAGTTCCCAGTTGTCTGTGAAGCTTGGAAATTTCTTGACGCATCTGTACTCGTAATTTTGCATCCAAATTTGACAATGGTTCATCCATTAAGAATACTTTTGGATTTCTTACAATAGCACGTCCCATTGCAACTCTCTGTCGCTGTCCACCTGATAATGCACTTGGTTTTCTATCCAGTAAATGTTCCAAATCTAAAATTTTTGCTGCATGAACAACCTTTTCTTTAATTTCTTCTTTCGGTAATTTTCTTAATTTTAGCCCAAAAGCCATATTATCAAATACAGTCATATGCGGATACAATGCATAATTCTGAAATACCATCGCAATGTCTCTGTCTTTTGGTTCAACATCATTCATTACTTTCCCATCAATTTTTAATTCTCCACTACTAATATCTTCTAATCCTGCTATCATACGTAGTGTCGTTGATTTTCCACATCCAGATGGACCTACAAAAATAATAAATTCTTTATCTTCAATTTCTAAATTAAAATCTTTTACTGCTTCAAACCCATTGTCATATACTTTATTAACATGAGATAATGATAAATTTGCCATATAAATCTCCTTTCACTTTAAAGCAATGCTTCTTTTACATAAAATGTCATTGTTTCGTATTCTTTCACTCTCATCGGAACTGGTATTCCTGCATACATAAGAGTTTTTCCGTAATATTTTCTCGTATTTCCTTCTATCACATAGATTTTTTCTGGATCCAATCCTTTAAATTTTAATAAATGGACTCTTCCATTACTGTTACTATTTAATGCCGTATAAAACATCAAGGCTTGATCTTTTTCTTCTGATACAAATTCCCATGCAGCAAACTCTGTATTTTCCATCGGATTTGTAATCCTGTAATATTGTCCCTGACGAATTATATCAGCATATTTTTTATACTGTTCGATCTGTATCTTTACTGCTTCTTTGTCTTCATCATTCATCTGTGTTAAATCCAACTCATAACCAAAAGTACCTGCCATAGCTACAGCACCTCTTGTTTCAATCGGAACAGTCCTTCCGGTCTGTTCATTTGGACACACGGACACATGAGATCCAACTGAACTAATCGGATAGCCAAAGGAACTTCCATATTGAATTTTTATTCGATCAATAGCATCTGTATTATCACTACACCATGCCTGTGGAGCATAATACAGCATTCCGGCATCAAATCTTCCTCCACCTCCAGAACAAGACTCGATCAAAAGATCTGGATATCGTTCTACGATAGCATTTAACACATTATACAAACCTAGTACATATCGATGAAGTACTTCCCCTTGACGTTGTGCTGGAAGATCATTTGCATATACATTTCCAATGCTTCGATTCATATCTAACTTAACATATTCAATATTGGCTTGATCCATTATATCAAAAAAGCATTTTTTAATGTATTCTTGCACATCCTTTCTTCCCATATCAAGTACCAACTGATTTCTTCCTCTAAATGGTTTTCGCCCTGGAACTGTAAGACACCACTCTGGATGTTCTCGATACAGACAACTGTCTTCACTTACCATCTCTAGTTCAAACCACAATCCAAATTTCAAACCGATCTTATTAATCTGATTTACAAACTCTGATAAACTGCATCCTAATTTTTCTTCATTTACAAACCAATCACCAAGTCCACTGTTATCATCATCACGCTTTCCAAACCAGCCATCATCCATAACAAGCATTTCAATTCCAAGCTCTTTTGCCTGCTTTGCAATTTCTATCAATTTTTCCCCTGTAAAATCAAAATAGGTAGCCTCCCAATTATTCACAAGAATCGGTGGTCTTTTGTTAATATAATTACTCCTGCAAAGATTCTCTCTAAAAATTTTATGATAATTATGTGATAATTTTTCAAAACCGCAACTACTATAGCTCATAACTACTTCTGGTGCAATAAATTCTTGTTCTGATTCTAAGATAAAACTAAAATCATGCGGATGAATTCCCATTGTCATTCTTGTTTGAAAAAATTGATCTTGTTCAACTTCCATTATAAAGTTTCCACTATATAAAAATGAGAGTCCATAACAATCTCCATATGTTTCTGATGCATTTCTCTCGCAAAGAATTCCAAACGGATTCTGCTGATGACTAGAAGTTCCTCGAATACTTCCTATTTGGTAAATTCCCTGCCTTACTTGTGATCTTTGCATCTGTCGTTCCATGGTATGTCGTCCTGTAAAATTGATAATATCAAAATCTCCATATGAAAAATCAAGATTAGCAGAAAGAATTTTGTCAATTTGCACATTTTCCTTACTATGGTTTTTTATGATCACAGACCTTGTTATAACATCTTCTTTTTCAAATACTCCGTATAATAATCTTACTTCAAGTCCTATGACATCATCCTGCATTAAAATTTCTAATGTCTGTGTATTTCCTTTATGATCAAATAATGCCGGCAATCCATTTAATGAATATTTTCCATTGTATATCTTGTGAGATTTGTATTTCAGATTGACTTGTCTGTTCCCATTTTGATTGCAAACTTCCAAGCAGCAAATTCTATAGTCCCCGTTATCTGCACCTGTATATTCTTGCGGAAGTACATCAAGTGAATATGTTCTATCGTTTCCAGCCTCGTTAGGATTTGGAGAAAATCCTCTATCATATTTTTGAATCAGATAGTCTAGATTATCATCTCCTGTAATTTTTCCATAATACAGATGAATCAATCTATCATATTTATCAATCTGCATTTGATACATTGAATTTTCTGTATTTATCTGTATGATCTTATTATCTTTTTTAAAATGAATACTCATCCTTCTTCCTTTCTATGATGTCAATTCTAAAACCTTTCTTTTTAAATTTATTTTACTGAACCATTTACTACACCATTAATAATTTGTTTCTGTGCAAATAAATATAAAATTAAAATAGGTACTAATGCCAATAAATAAGATGCAAAAGCTAAGTTATAATTAGTTCCAAACTGTGTCTGGAATAAAAGCTGCGCTAAAGGTAGTGTTGTGTCCTTACCACTTCCACCACTTAAAATAACCAATGGGGTCATAACATCATTCCAAACACTCAATGCTGTTAAAACGATCACTGTCGCATGCATCGGTTTTAATAATGGAAAGATTACTTTCCAAAATGTTGTCCAAGTCGTTGCCCCATCTACATAAGCCGCTTCTTCCAACGCTAATGGTATATTCTTTAAATACCCTGTATATAACAATAAATTCATCGGGAAGAAAAATACCGTATACAGTATGATCAATCCAAGTTTATTATCAATTCCAATAATACTTGTCTCTTTTACAAGTGGAAGCATCAACATTGAAAATGGAACAAACATTCCACTGATAAAGTATAAGTAAAGGAAATTAAAACTTTTATGTTTATTCATTTTTCGACCAATCGCATATGCTGCCATGGAATGAAATATAACAACAACGATCAAAGTCACAATTGTGATAAACAAAGAATTACCTATTGTATGAAAAAAATCTGTTGTTTGAATCGCTTGAATAAAATTTTGAAAACTGAAATGTTTTGGAAGCGCCAATGCTCCAGAAACATCATTTGTCATCTCTGTAGGTTGTTTAAATGCAATTATCACTGTCATATATAAAGGAAAAATAATTGTCAATGCTAACAGAATCAGCAATAAGGTTCTCCCCCAAACTGCCATATTTCCTTTATTCTTTATTCTTTTCTTAATTGCTGCCATTATAACTGTACCTCCCTCTTATTTAAAAACTTCATCTGAAATACAGAAATTAATACAATTACTATAAAATAGATGACTGAGTTTGCACACTGATATCCAAACTGACTTCCACTAAGTCCTGTCTTATAAATAAGATATGATATAGATTCTGTAGAACTATTTGGCCCTCCTCCAGTCATTGCTACAATCTGATCAAAAGCCATTAAAAAGTTCTTCATACATAATACCATATTAATCGTAAAAAATGGTGCTATCAAAGGGAATGAAATATGCCAGAATTTTTGCCATGGACCAGCTCCATCAATGGCTGCTGCTTCATATACATCCTCAGGAATTGTCTGTAAACCAGAAATGTAAATGATCGTATTGAAGGCAATTGCCTGCCATGCTGTACATATAATGATTGCAACCCACGCAGTACTTTCATTACTTAAAAGACTGGTACTTAAAAATTCATTTCCAATCAATTTACCAAAGCTTGGAAGAATAAATGTAAAAAAGAAATTAAATACATAACCTACAACTAATCCTCCAAGAATATTTGGCAAAAAATATAAACCTCTGAAAAAACTTTTTCCTTTAATTTTTGAATTTAACAAAACCGCAAGGCAGATACTGATCACATTTACTACGATTGTTGCTGTTATTGCAAACTTAAATGTAAATAAATATGAATTCAAAATTCTGCTATCCTTAAACATATCGAAATAATTCTGAAACCCTACCCAGTTGAAATCTCCAAAGCCTCTGGAATCTGTCAAACTATACACAACTGCATTTATTAATGGGAATGTATTAAATGCAAAGAAACAGATTAATATGGGAAGTACAAATAATTTATAGGTTTTTCCAAGTTTAACTTTCTTCATAACATCCTCCTTTTTTATTTCTGAAGTTTTCGAATTAAATTTCGATTACTCTTCTTCCATTCTGTATCAAACTTATTTAAAAATGTTTTCATATCATTGTTCATTAAGTATCCTTGGATCATATCACCTGCTGGAAGATCTGCTGGATAATGATGATCTGGAAAGTCAACAACCCTATTATTATTAAAATATTTTTCCATCTCTTTTAAGTCATCTGGAATAGGGAATTTTCCTTCGATGCAGGAAACCGAACTAGATTGTTTCATATAGGTTACAACATTTTCATCTTGTAACATAAAATCAATGAATTTTAAACATTCTTTTTTATGATCTGCCTTCATAACGCTAAACATGACGTCAATTCCTGATACCAATTTTGTTTTTGATGCATCATTTAGTACAGGTAATGTAAACGCACCAAGATTCATATCTGGGTTTGTACTTCGAATCTGAGGAATTGCAAAGTTTCCAGTAAGGAGCATTGCAGAATCACCTTTACTAAAAGCATTTGTTCCATCATTATAAGAATATGCAAATGGATCCTTTTGCCCATAATTTAAAAGTTCTTTCAATTTTTTAGCCGGTTCTCCATAATGATTTGAGAAAGAATCTTTTCCCTGATTAACGTTATCATAAATTGTTGTTGAAGTAAGGTTTGCTGCCAATGCATTCCATGGAGTAATTCCTGTCCAGGAGTCTTTTAGCATAAAATAAAAAGGTGTCTCTCCATCTGATTTAATCTGTTTACAAAGGGAGATAAATTCATCCCATGTTTCAGGAATCTTCCATCCATATTTTTTAAACATATCTCTATTATAAAGAACGCCAGCGGCATTTGCTGCATATGGTACACAATATGTTCCTTTTTTCTTACTCAGTTCCAATTGCTTTGCCATATCTTTATAGACGTCTTTTACTTTATCAAGTCCTTTATAATCGCTTATATCTACTATCGTATCTGCATCCACAAAATCAGCATAAGAACGTTCACCTCCTAAAATCGCTATATCTGGTGGATTTTCTTTTACCAAACGAGTTTTCAAAATTGTCATTGCATCACTTGGCGAATCCATCTGAATGTGAATATTAGGATTTTCTTTTTCAAATTTATCAATCATCTTTTGCAAGATGTCTACGGTTTCCCTTTTATAATTTAATATATTAATAGTTACCTTTTTGCCTGAATCTTGATTCGAACGACCACATCCTATCGATACCATACTAATCATGCATATCATCATAATAAATGAGATAATTCTTATCCATTGTTTTTTCAAATGTTTATCCTCCTTTTTATAATCTTTGTACAACTATTCCTCGAGAAACTGGTTTTATTATAGCATTATACACAAAAATAAGGAATGGATTAACTTAAGATGTTATATAGCAAAATACTATCTATTCCTTTTTTTGTTGAATTCATCTAGCATTTTGATATATAATAAAAAAAACCTTATATTTATTTATGAAAGGAGTCTTTATGAGCCAAAATACTTTTTCCATGTTCCCGAATGAACGATTTATTGATCTTAATATATACCAATTTGGTTATGAACAATGTTCCCCCTTACATTCCTTTGGACCATTTGTCAGGAATCATTATCTCTTTCATTATATAATTTCAGGAAAAGGAACTCTTCTTTCTACTTACCAAAACCAACTACGAGAATATAAATTAGAAAAAGATATGGGATTTCTGATTTGTCCGAATACGATCAACCACTACTTCGCCGATGAAAATGATCCATGGGAATATACTTGGGTTGAATTTGATGGTATGAAAGTAAAAGAATTTCTTGATCAATCTGGGGTTACTTTCAAAAAACCTATTTATCACCCTAATTCTATAGAATCAGCTCACAAACTTCGTGATCTAATTTTATATATAACTCATCATTCGAATGAACCTCCCCTTCATTTAATTGGTTATATGTATCTGATACTAAATCAGTTGATTCAGTCTTCCAGTTCCAAACATGATGTTCAATCTGGAAAATTAAGCGATTTTTATATAAAAGAGGCGATTTCATTTATTGAACAAAATTATATGCGCAATATTACTGTTGAAAATATGGCACAATTTTGTAATCTTAATCGAAGTTACTTTGGAAAGATATTTCATGATAACATCGGGAAAAGTCCACAACAATTTTTAATTTCTTATCGCATGGGAAAAGCCGCTGATCAATTAAAAACAACAGACCTTCCTATCAAAGATATCTGTGAAAATGTTGGCTATCCAAATCAGCTACATTTCTCACGGGCTTTTAAAAATACATATGGTATATCTCCAAGTGAATATCGAAAACAAAACCATATTATCAAAAAAGATGATGAATAATCTAAAAAAGCTGCCACATAGGACAGCTTTTTTTAGATTTCTTACTTATTTTTCACCATTCAATCACATAATGATCATATGCATTTACAATGACCGTACTTTTATATTGTGATACTCTGTTCATATTGTGTCCATAATTCAAATGAATATGTCCATGAACAAAGAATCTTGGATGCCAGTAATCTATGATTTTTTGAAATGCCTGAAATCCCTGATGTGGATAATCTATTCCATCATTCATCTTAAAGGCTGGTGCATGTGTCACTAAAATATCAATTCCACTATGCTTTTTTAAGGCAAACCATAATTTTCGACATCTACGATTCATTTCTTTTTGCGTATATTGAAATTTTCCTCCATTATAATCAATCGATCCTCCCAGACCCATAATTCTGATCCCTTTATATACAACAATTCGATCTTCTACACAAACACATCCAAGCGGTGGATCACTCTCATAAATTTCATCATGATTTCCATGAACATATAGCACATCCCCATGAAAAAAAGTAGCCAGAAATGATAAATATTTCGGATTTAAATCTCCACAAGAAATGATCAATTCAATTCCTTCTAACTTTTTTGGATGAAAATAATCCCATAAAGATTTGGATTCTACATCAGCTATTACTAATATTTTCATCTTACAATCCTTTTTTTGCTGTTTTTGTTCCTTGCAACTCTACAATTTTTTTCGCTGACTCTTCCAAATAATCAATCGACGGAATTTCTCCTATAATATTTTCATAAAGGGAATCCATCTCAATTATATCTGTCGCACACATATCTTCATAAATCTGAAATTTTCCATCCGCAATTGATTGTTTTACAAATTCTATGAATCGTTTTGTTTCTTCATCTAGACAACTCGTATAAGCAATTGAAACTGCCCCTGCGGATAATCCCCACCAATAACTGATTGCTTTCCCTTCTTTTAAAAAATTATTACGATCCCAGCTTTTATCAAAAATACTTTTTATAATCTTTTCATAAAAAACATTCCAATTCCATATCGGTATTGCAATATGTTGAATTTCATCTCCTTTTTTAGAAAATAATCCAAATTCGCTGCATTGCTGATCCGGTGTTGTTAAATCCTGTCCTAAAATATAAGTTACATTCTCATCATTCAATATCCTCTTTGTATCATTCTTTACTGTAGACCACACTAAATGTATCTTTGCTCTAGGGTTTGTCATCCTTACTCCCAACGCAAAAGCATTAATATTTGAAATCATTCCATATATCGGATAATCTGCTATGTAACCTATTTGATCTGTATCTGTTAAAATTCCTGCAAGTAAACCTAGTAGAAATCTTGTCTCATAAAATTTTCCATAATAGGTTCTCATATGTCCGCACCATATATTTAAAGAACAATTAAGAATCTTAATTTTAGGATATTCTACTGACATTTTCAGACTTGCATTTAAAAGAACAGGTGTTGTTGTAAAAATCACCTGACATCCTCTTTCAATTGCATTTTTTATAGCATGAATTGCTTGTTCCTCATTTCTTATATTATCATATGTTATCACTGAAATTTTATCCCCAAATTTCTTTTCTAGTTGTTTTTTTCCTTCCATATGACTATATGTCCATATACTTGTTTTTGCTGATTTTACATTTATAAAAGCTATTTTAAGATGCTTTTTCTGGAACAATCCTCCTATTTTTGTTTCAGATTTTTCAGGCGTTTCCAACAATTTTGTATCATTCTTTTTTCCAAACAAAACCATATAGTCCCATGCTTTTAACATATTTTTCTGCATCTGCATTTTATCTTCTTCCAGCCATGCTTTGGCCCCAAAGATTTTAATATATGATAATATTGCGTCTCCTATTGTTCCTGGATACTTTTTCATTTTTTTCATAATCATAACCGTATTATAATAGGATGACTGAAAATCTTTCTGATTTTTTTCACTCCATGGAACTTCAAAGATATTCAAAAAACAATTCGCTAATTCTGAAAATCTTTGTGATTTTTGAAAATAGATATTATAATTTTTGGATAATCTGTAAAAATCCAAAAATTCATAATAAATCTGATTTTCTTCTGTATAATCTTTTTGAGGAATCAGTCTTACAACGTTCGCTAAAACACTATCGGCTCCTTCGTACTTTAATACACTGACTCTCTTATTTCCTTCTTGAATATAAAACTGATGCATAAATTCATAAGCGATGACTGGTTCCCGAATTCCTTCTTGTAAATGACTTTGATACAAAGCTTCCCACTTTATAGCGAATTCTGATTTTTCATCTAACAATGGATAAAAGTTTCTTGAAAAAGCATTTGTTCTTCCTTTTGTCTTTGTCCCAATGATCAAGTCAATCGGGATATACAACAATCCTATATCCTGCTCTGCTACAATATCTGTAAATGATAATATCTCATCCAATACCTGAACATAAGGATATCTGCCTTTAACAGAATCCCCTCGATATTCTTTTAGCCCTAATTTTCTCGCCTTTTCATATTCTTCCAATGCCATTGCTTAATCTCCTAGCAAATCATTTTTATAAATTATATTTTCCCCTTTAACGATACAAAAATCAAATGTTTGCAGATCTGCCTTTAATGTGATGAATTCATTTTCATAACTTCTTGTAATTTCCAGTGAATGTTCTCGCGGAATTTCCACTTTGATTTCTCCTTCCAAAGCAAATGCAGATTCTGTATTTCTTAATTCCATCAACCGTTTTAATTCTGTAACAACTCTTCGTTTTTGCTGCCCTTCTATCTCTTCCATTGAAAAGTAATGTCGATTGATATCTCGACCATTTTTTGTCTTCTCCATAAGTTCAATATCATTTTCCCCTGCCATCATTCCTACATAATACACCTGCGGTATTCCTGGTGCAAAAAATTGAATAGCTCTCGCAAGCAGATATGCTGCATCATTATTTCCAAGTGCTGAATAATAGGTTGTATTTACTTGATAAATATCTAAATTATTGTATGCTTCTGTATTATAGATTTTTTTTACATTTGCTCCTTTTACGAACATCTGTTCTTTTGTTTTTTCTACTTCTTCATCCGGAAGTAAATCTTTTACATCAACGATTCCGATTCCATCATGTGTATCTAACGTAGTAAATTGCTTTTTAGGTGACATTTCTAACCAATGTTTTAAGTATTTCCCTTCTCCGTTATATAATGCATTCAAAACTAGTACAGGAAGTGCAAAATCATAAATCCAAAATCCTTGTTTTGCAATCTTCATCTGAATGCTATAGTGTTCATGGATTTCAGGAAGAATAATCACCTGATATTCTTCTAATATATCTTCAATCTCATGTAAAAGATTCCATATATCCGGCTCTACAAAAAAGCAGCTAGTGTCCGCTTTTTTTACTGCATAAGCAAAGGCATCCAAACGAATAATCGAAGCTCCTTTTTTACACATATTGATCAGTGTATTTTTAATAAACTCTTTTACAACGGGGCTTTGTACATTTAAGTCCACTTGTTCCGCATCAAAAGTACACCATATCTTTTCTTTTGTTCCATCTCCAAATTCTACCTCTATATATGGTGCTCTTGGTTTTCTCTTATAAATTTTATCTACCTGTTCTTGTGTTGGCTCACCATTTTTCCAAAAATCTTTGTAACGAATAAAAAAATCTTTATATTCTGATTCTTCCTTTTTTTCTTTAAAATCATTAAAATATGTTGAACTTCTTGAAATATGATTTACCATAAAGTCAAACATCAAATAATAGTTCTTACTTAATTCTTTAATATCCTCAAAACTTCCAAAGCGTGCATCTACCTGATCATATTGCATCGGAGCAAATCCTCGATCTGCTGAAGATGGGAAAAATGGAAGAATATGAATTCCTCCAACAGCTTTTGCATAATATTTATCTATAACAGATTTCAATTCATTCAAATCATTGCCTAAACTATCTGCATAAGTGATCAACATGATTTTGTTATTTAATTTCATAAATTTCTCCTATCTTATCAATACTTTTTGTTTTTCATATTGTATCATTATAGGAACAATCATGTACATAACTACATATTTGTTAAAATATACCATTATGCTATATTTCCATTAAATAGTACTACACAGCTAGCATTAAGATAATTTTCCTTTTATATGTTTTAATTACAGAGCAAAAAACCGGATTCGCCAGACTTATAAAACTGGAGCACTGCACTCTAAAAAAATTTAATACACATTATCATAATTACAAATCTGGATTGCCGCGCCATTTTCCATAAGAGAAAACCCATGTTTTTGATAAAATGGCTCATTATTTTTATCTTCTGGCATTCCTTCTATGTACATAAAGTCTTTATATTTTTCTTTGATATGTTCTATCATCTTTCCTGCAATACCCATTCCTTGATAATCAGGATTTACAAGGACATAATGAATCTGTGCTAACATTTCTGTATCGTCTAAAACTCTTGTTAATCCAACAAGTTTCTCACCATCCCATACTGTCAGTACGGTGGATGAATTCATTAAAGCTTTATACAAACGCTCCAGATATTTTCCTGAAATCCAATTCACAAATAAAAATAATTTTTGTACTTGCTCTTTTGTAAATTTCTTTTCTTCTGTTTATGTAAACATTTTTCTTTTCTCCTTATCCTCGATGGTCACACTTCTGACATTGTACCATTTCATTTTGCCCTTCTTCTTTGTAAAAAATATCTGACCATTGACAGATGCTTTGTAAAATAGGTACAACAGATTTTCCTTTTTGTGTCAATGAATACTCAACTCGTGGTGGAATCTCATCATATGATTTGCAATCAACAATCCCATCTTTCATTAAGTCTTTTAAAGTTTCTGACAAGACTGCATCTGTAATGTTGTACATTTCCTTACGAATCTGACTGTATCTTAATTTTTCATTGGCTGATAATATACATATAATGCGCGATCTCCATTTCCCACCAAAGATTGTTAGTCCATATTCCAGAGGACACCTTATATCATCTTCTAATTTCTTTTGATATCTCGCCATATAAAAATCATCTTCAAACTATTCTTTTGCTTTATTATAGCTTGAAAGTGATGATTTTTGAAGTTACTATGAAATTTATTAGTGACTCTTTTTCCTAGATTTCTTTCTTATTGTCTGCTCCTGGTGTTGTGACAATAACTTTCTCAGGTGTGATGATCAGTGCTCCTTTTGCTGTGGCTGCACCGTTGAACATTTCTTCTACCATTGCCTTAAATGTATCAACAACTGCTCCTTCTGTTACATACTGGGCAGTTCCTTTGATCTGATATCCTTCAAGATTCTGGGCATCGTATACAGAAATTGTAATCTTTCCATCGTTTGCTTTGATGTTATTTAATGTTGTTTCAAGGAAAACATCTCCTACGAGTAATTTCCCGTCTTCCGTGACATCTTTAAAAGCAACTGGAACTACATTTGGTTCTCCATCTGCACATGTTGCAAGATCCCACACACTTTCTTTTAATAATTTCACTACTGATTCGTTTAACATTTTGTATACCTCCATTGTTATTTGATCAATTATTTTGTATACTCATGTTATCGAATTTACTTTTATTTTGGAAGATATTAGGGAATTTATGAGTTGATATTAAATTTCTTATCTCCTCGTTAATATATTTTCTCATCTAACACTTCAATGTAAAAACTTACCGGTCTGAAACCGTCATTGCAACTGATCATCGCTGAATTTTTATTTTTCATCCAGCCTTCATAAATATCACTGCCTCCATATGCTAATGTCATAACAAATGGTGAAATACTCTCCCATGCGCTTTCACAAAATCCTTCTGGTCGTTTCCATCCTTCTGTGATAAATACTTGTCCTTCTTCTATATCGCAGGCATGCTGGATTGGATTTTCATACTTTTCCATTAGATCTTTATATTCTGTTTTCCGTACTGCGGTAATTTTACATCGTTTCATTGATTTCTTCCTTTCTTGTACTTCCATTGTATGTATATCCGCTTATCGTTACTACAATATTGATGACAATTTATAAATATTAATATAACCCACACCAAGTAAAATATAATTGAATCTGCATTCTTGCGAAGGGAGCGACGTGCCATCTCATAGCCTGCTTTTCCTTTTGTCTGATATTTCAATCCACACTCCCACGAAGGGAGCGACAATAATCTTTCTGAAATAAGTGATATTGACAGTATTTCAATCCACACTCCCACGAAGGGAGCGACGTATTCTAATTCAATAAACGTCCAACACCCCTCTTATTTCAATCCACACTCCCACGAAGGGAGCGACGATACAAAAAAATTTGAAAATGATTTAAAGACTCATTTCAATCCACACTCCCACGAAGGGAGCGACTGCACAAATAAAACATATTATTGAGCAGTATATAATTTCAATCCACACTCCCACGAAGGGAGCGACAAATTATGACCTGTTGGAAGCCTTGCCAATTCAGATTTCAATCCACACTCCCACGAAGGGAGCGACGGTAAATCAGAAGCACTATTATAAAAGTTATTATAATTTCAATCCACACTCCCACGAAGGGAGCGACAGTTTTGAGAAGTAACGGATGGAAGATTTATAATCATTTCAATCCACACTCCCACGAAGGGAGCGACACAATTCAAAATGGACAGCAGGGTAAGTTTTATATTTCAATCCACACTCCCACGAAGGGAGCGACATATCTAAATCCTTTAATTCTTCTATAGCATCATAATTTCAATCCACACTCCCACGAAGGGAGCGACTGCTTTCATTGTTTCTCTTGTAACTGTTATTATATATTTCAATCCACACTCCCACGAAGGGAGCGACGCTTCTGCATGCACAATTCAGTGATTCTTCTTTTAATTTCAATCCACACTCCCACGAAGGGAGCGACGATAATTGTCATCATGATGTGTTGCAGTATATGATTTCAATCCACACTCCCACGAAGGGAGCGACAGCATCTAAACTTGCCAGAGAGCCAGATTATCAATTTCAATCCACACTCCCACGAAGGGAGCGACTCTTGCTGCCTTTTGCTGCTTCTTCCTGCATTTATTTCAATCCACACTCCCACGAAGGGAGCGACTCGAATGACTTCTTTCCTGTATCTACTGCGTCAAAATTTCAATCCACACTCCCACGAAGGGAGCGACGGCATCCATAAAATATCCATCCGCCTGCAAATACGATTTCAATCCACACTCCCACGAAGGGAGCGACATACTTCTAATTTGTAAGGAATTCAACGTTAACATTTCAATCCACACTCCCACGAAGGGAGCGACGTGCGTTGTCCAAATATTAGGCATATCAGACGTATTTCAATCCACACTCCCACGAAGGGAGCGACGAAGAAGCAGTAGTAAAGGAAGATATATTTATCAGGATTTCAATCCACACTCCCACGAAGGGAGCGACTCTTGATACTTGTATTCGCACAGCAACCGAATACGATTTCAATCCACACTCCCACGAAGGGAGCGACAGATACTGCTATGATTTATCTCAACAGATACTTAATTTCAATCCACACTCCCACGAAGGGAGCGACAGCAATATTAACCAATAATTTTCTAATTTTTTGTTCAATATCACTAATAAATTTTGCCTTATATCTAAAAATCATTCAAATACTATTTATTTTTAGATACAAATTTATTTTTTACTTCATATTTTAAGTGCGAATCTCCCACTCTTTTTATGTTTGCTATATCCTCGCATCACTATAAAATCAATGGTTGATCAACTTGTATTCCTCTGTCTACACCAAAATGTTCTACTTTAGTCTGATATTTATTCCCTAAATAATATAAACGCAAGCTATCCACATTTTCATCTATGATATCATTTAAGAGTGCTTTTAGCATCACACACTGTGCATTATCAACAATGCATTCAAATACAGAATTTTGTACTCGCCTTCCATAATTTTCGCATTGCTTTGCCACTTTTCTCAGTCTCTTTTTCCCTGCTGCTGTTTCTGTATTTACATCATAGGTAATTAATACTAACATTTGATCTTATCACCTCATTTCCACAAAAATGCTGGATAGCCATCTAAATCTCCTCTTAAATATCTCGCCAATAACATAGCCTGAACATAAGGAACCATTCCCCATTCTACCTTTTCTTTTAAAAACGGATGTGTGATTACTTCTTTTTTCTTATTTTGCCATTCCATCAACAACTTTTTTCTTGAATCATCATCCATTAAAACTGCACCATTTTCCTTTTTAGTAAAATTCTTTTTATTTACAATTTTTTTATTAATCAACGATAATACAAATCGATCTGCATAAACTGCACGAAATTCTTCAATCAAATCTGATGCCAAGGATGCTCTTCCAGGACGTTCTGTGTGTAAATATCCAACGCAAGGATCCAATCCAACAGACTCCAATGCAGACGTAATCTGATTTGTTAATAGTGTATAAACAAAAGACAACATTGCATTCACATTATCCATCGGCGGCCTTTTACTTCTGCCATGGAAAGAAAAATCTTTTTTCTGCTGTAAAATAAGCTCATCAAAAACACTAAAATAAATACTTGCCGCTTCTCCTTCATATCCCCTAAGTTGTTCCTTAGATTCTGCATTTTGTATATATTGTAAAAATGTTTTTAATTGTAGTGATGCCACTTTTACCCGTTCCTTATCAATTTGCATTGCATGATCTCTGATTGCGCGTTCTAAAACCCACCTTGCATTATATACTTTTCCAGAAATGCAATTTTTCGAAATTTCCAAGCTACGTTTTTCGTCTTTACTACTTGTATATTGACGATCTCTCAAAATGACATTTCCACGTGTTTTTCCAGTTACTCGTGCTAAAAATTTTCCCTGTGGCGTTAAATAACAAAGAGAAATATTCCGATCAGCACATGCACCCATAAGTGCAGGGCTTGTCCCTCTGTATCCAAAAGAAACGATTCCTTCTAAATTGTGTAATGGCACCTTACCAACTTCTTTTTCTCCATCATAAATAACAATTGTTTCTCCATCTAATCCCAAATATCCATTTTCGGACATTACATATAAAGTATTTAATAATTTTTTCATTTCCTGTCCTCCTCAAATATCTGTGACATATATTTTTTCACGGAAACTGTTTTCTCTAATTTAGGAAGACAAAGATTTTTTAATGAGCAAGATTGGCATGCCTTTGTCTTTTTTACTTTAGGAGTATAATTTTTCTTATAATATTCATGCATCTCCGAAAACATATTCTCAACTTCTTCTCTTAGTTCTGATGAAAAATACACTTGTTCTCTCCGTCTGGTTTCTCCATAAAAAATAGCTCCTTCTTCAATCCTTGTTGAAAACATCTCCTCCAAACACATCGTCTGGGCTGTCAACTGAAGTATATCTTCATTTGACTTCTTGGGTTTTCCTTTTTTATATTCTACTGGATATATAGAATATAAGTCTCGATGCCCAAATAGTTTAACGCCATCTTCACATTTATGGAATTCCACAATATCACATTCTCCACTAATACCTAATGTCCGTGAAGAAACTGGCAGTGCCCGGACGATCAATGTGTCTTTTCTTTTTTCTTTAAGATATGGATCATGCGCTTTCTTATGCATTAGTTCACCTACAACTGTATGTACATTTTCTTCCCATTGTTGTTCAATATGAATTAACGCCCACTGCCTCCTGCAAAACTTAAAATGTTGTATTCCCGATATCATTAAATATTCTTCTTCGGTATATTCCATGTAATCATCCCTTTTTTACTCAAATATGCACAATTTGTTTCCTTCAACACCATTTTTTATTTAAATCATCTGTTTCACTTCCACCGAATCAGGAATATTTTCTCTATTGATATGAACTTCATAATCCTGATATTTTCTTGGATATTCGACATTATCCTTTTTCATTACTTCTACAGAATCAAACAGCTTATATGCAGGACAATCCCCTAATTCTTTACTATGTTTAAATACTATTAATTCTCGAACTGCCATTTTTCCTCTTGCAGCGGAATGATCATTTTCAAACATATTAATAATAGCTTCCCATAAAAGTTCCAAATCATCTTCTGAAAAACCTGTCACCTTTCTTGCAAGATTCGCTGAAATGTATCCTTCTGCACGATATAAACCATATGGCACAATACACTTTCTTCCCATTTCTGTATTCTTCTTCTCTGCATCTTTTTCTGTTGTAATTGCAACTCTTGTAATTGTTACTTCCTGACTGATAATCGGATCAATACTTCGTGCAAATCCAATTTGAACAGGTCCTCGTACCTGTCCACAATTTAGTGCAGCTTTTACAAATGTCGTCATAACTGCTCCAAATGTCCTGATATCATAAAAGTTATCACACATATAGTCTCTTAATTTAATATCAACATCTGGATCTGTTTTCTTTAATTTTTTCACGGCCTCTTTAATTTTTTTATCGTCTGTTTCCTCAATACCAATACTTTCATATGCTTTTCGATCACTTCGATTTAATGGAACATCCTCTTTAATATAAATTTCATATCCCTTTGAATCTTCTTTTACCATTTCAACATAATTACGAATCTTGCGTTTTAAACAAACATCTGTAACTAATCCAAGTCCACTTTCCGGATCAATTCTTGGCATATTCCCCGCATCCGGATCTCCATTTGGATTTCCATTTTCCACATCAAATAGTACTACAAATTCATATCTGTTTTTAATTGGTTCTCCCATTTATTTATCCTCCTTTTTTTCATACTTTTTTTGCATCTGATGATAATAACCTAATATAAATTTTCCTTGCTCTTCTAATGGTAATTGCTTTGGAAAACCATCTTTTGTCATTTCAATTTTCCCTATAATTTCTGTCAAACTTATTTCATACCACTTTTTCTTTTCTGGATGTTCTCTTTCTAATTTTTTAGTATGACTATTTTTTAGTTTAATTAAAATAGGGAATACCAATGCAGGCGTAGCACATGCAGAATTAAAATAACGATCCCTAATTGTTGTATTAATTCCCGGATTAGCATCCTGCTGAATAGATTCCAACACCGCAAATAATCTTCCTAATACATATGCCTGATCTTCACTTTCCTGATTTAATGCCATATATTCTTCTCCTTCTTTCCATTTATAATTCTTTATTAATACAGCTTTTATAATCGCTGCTCTTCCACTTGTTACTTTTCCTTGTTCTGAACGAACTCTCAACACTGTACTGATATATAAACTCACAGGATAACGATCATTTGCCAATATTGCTTTTAGCGTCATTGTTATCATATTAGAAAACTGTTTTTCATTTTTGGCTTTTGAACTTACCGTCTCTAATAACATTGCCTCAATTCCTAAATAAATTCTATCTTCCCATGCAGGTTGTATAACTTCCATTCGCTTGTAATGTTTTTGAATATTATTAAGAATTTCTCCAAATGTATTTTGGTAGAAAAATCGGACAGATAATCTTGCCGCATTTGGTGCTAAACCAAGAATATAAAATTTTTGATCTGGATTTATTTGTATATCTTCTGTGTCTATCCATATATTTTTCTCAAGATTTCCAAATACCTTCTTTAACTCATCCTGATTATCTGGTTGTGGATTGATTAACGTAAAAAAAGTTCTTTGATATGTTTCTTGTGCAGATTCTGCCCAATAAACAATCATAGAATCTCCCAATCGGAGTGTATATTCTTTTTTATTCAGAAGATAATTCAATGCTGTTGTATACGCAAACTCCGCATATTTTCCAACTGGAGCATTATAACTCTGTTCTTTTCCATAAGATTCAAATGCTGTAGCGTTAAACGAAACTAATGCTGCACCACTTGATTGTGCTCCTGGAACACCTTTTATTCCTCTATGTATACGTGCAATTTCTGTTTCTTTTCCTGTAACAAGACATTTACCTATTTGTCCTTCTTTTATTCGTCCTTGATAATCTTCCCATGTTTTTTGTATTTCTTCATCATCTTGTGCATAATGATCTCGCATTCCAAAAATAATATTTCCGCCATCATTTAATTCTTCCCAACGCTCCTGCACTTTTGGATTGTCTTTTGCTTTTTCTGGATCCCATTTTTCAAAATATTTGCAGATAGCCTTTGCAAGTATACTTTCTGTATCCTTTAAAATCTCCAAATGTTTTTTCCTAGAATCTTCAAAGCGGTCTTTTATATCAGAATTTGTTCCTTCTATATTAATTCCCATTAAATATTTTGCATTATCACATAAAAAATATGCAGGTGGACATTTTCCACTTCTTGAAAACATTTCTGGCACGCACAGAATCTGTGGTTTTAATGCTTCTGTCTTTAATGAGATAATCTGCTTTACCGTTCCATCTTCTTTCAACTCAATCATATAAGATACTCTGGCCAGACACCAACCTAATTTAGGTATTCTTTCATCCATTGGTTTTTTGTCATTTTGTTGAAGAAGATCTTCGTAATAGCGTACTAATGATTGCAATATCACCGAATCACCTCACAATCTCTAAGATCTAAAACTCCTCTCTTCATAACTGCTCTAAAAAACATTGGTTCTATATGATTACTGTCACTATAATCCATATCATATAACATAAATCCTAAATCTTTTTCTGATACTTCGTCATAAATTGTATGTATTTCATCTTCTTCACATAAACAAAATTGTGCTGGAAATTCTCTACAGCCAAAATATGGCATATGATAGCATTGGCCTCTTTTCAAGCGTCTCATCATGATATCTTTAAATTTCCCTGGATTATCTGAAGCATTCGCTTTTTCCGTCATTTCAAAATGTGCCTCAATCACATATGATACATCACATAAAACCAAAGATGCTCTTTGTACAATTTCTTCCTTTGTATTTAAATAGAGTTGTTTCTTTCCGCCATTGTATACTTGTAAGGCGTTACTTGCAGATATTTTACTTTTTACTTCGTTACGTCGTACACTGGTAAATCGAATTGGATTTTTTACATAAATCTTATCAATGATCCATCGAAGTCCTGGATGCCAGTAAATCGCTTCTAAAATCCCTCTTGCAGCAGATGGGGTCATAACATCATATGAGCATCGTTCAACCTTCATCTCTGGCCTGCTAAAGAGTGCATAATCTCCCCATACCTGAACTTTGACTCCCTTTGCCATCTTATAATACTTCTCCTTCCTTATAGCATGCTGCTATATAATCTCGTGATTGATAATAAAAATCCGTATTATAATCCGAAATCACTGCATCAATCCATGAATGATATACTTCCCAAATTCCTTTCATTATTTCATTATCTGTATAACAATCCTCGATCAATCGCTCATACACTTCTCCAATGTCCCAGTAATCTGGCACTTTGTATCTGCAACTTCCAACATTATCGTAATTTCCATCTTGTATCCGATATTCTTCAATGAATTCCATTGCTACCTTCTCAATCGACTCACAATGGAATACATCTGAATAATTATAAATTCTTTGAATTGTATCTTTCCCTAGATCTTCCACTATTTTACATCTGGTTTCTTTCTTTGTCCGTCCTATATATTCAATCAGACTACATGTATAAAATAATGCGTTATTATTTTTCGCTGCCATCTACAACCTCACTTCCTATATACTTCAATGTATCCAATGCAGATATTGTATGAAAGCTAATCTGATGTGTTGGATGATTAAATTTAGCCAACTCCCAAAACGCTGCTCTAGAAATTTTCCCATCAATATAATTCTGAATATAATTGTAAATGGTATCATCTGCCATTGGTCCTTCTACGATATCGTATGTATGCGGTTTCCCACTTCTACACGCTACAATAAAATCTAACCATTCTTCCGACATCTCCTCAAATATAAGATATTTTAATTCATAATTTGGTGTATATTCATAAGAATTTAAATATCCCTTTATCCCATAACGGCTTGCCCAACGCTTTGCCTGATTCGGAAGTTTTGTACAATAAAATCCAAAATAAAAATCTTTATGATATTGTGCTTTTCGAATTTCTGGATATTTTACAATTTCTCTGCTTCCATGGTACAAAATCATATCTTATACTCCTTCCTTCCTATAATTTTATTTACGTATTACTTTATAAGTTGACTATACTACACTTCTTTATATTTATCAAGCCACTTTTTAATATTGTTATATAAAATTCTATTGAAAAAAAATTAATATATAAAATACTATTGAAGAATTAATTTATTACTGTATATTGCTATTTTTATTAAAATCCTTTATACTAACTTCGTCTAGGAAACTAGTGGATTGAAATAATAGTATTTTTGATAATGAAAATGTACAGCGGTGTAAAGAGTTTAATCTTTACACCGCTGTATTATAATCTTCTACACAAATATTGCAATTCCATTATCCATCGCATAATCCAATCCATAATCTTCCGAATATTGATCCATTGACACAAGTTCATAAAAATCTTGAATATCCTCTGAAACTAATTGTAACATACCTGCACCATTTAGTTTGCCAAAGAAATCACCATAAATTTGTACGCAATATTGTCCTGCTTTTCGCATTCTCTCTTTTGACGTTCCTTTTGTTTTAATTTCATCTAAAATTTCTTTTGCCTCTGGTTCTTTACAAATAAAAATTGTCTTTGTCTCCTGCTCAATCAACTGAAACTCTTTTGCAACCTTTGCGAAATTATATTTCCCCCGATAGAATTCTTTCATAATACCTTTCTTATCCAAATTTCTACCGTGAAATTTATATAGTCGCTTAAAATAATCCGTAATACATTCTAAATCAGATATATCTTCATAATCCTGTACAACAGATTTTGTAACATCAATCTTTTTCTGTTGGCTAGGTATCACTTTTGAATCTTCAAAATCATATATATACACCTTACTTTCTTCAGTACTTTCGTTTCCATTTCGGTTACAACGGCCTGCTGCCTGAATCAATGAATCAATACCTGCTATTTGTCTATAAACACTCAAAAAATCCAAATCAACACCAGCTTCTACAAGACTTGTGGCTATCAAAATGCATCGATCCTTATTGTCCAATCTTTCTTTTACATTTGCTAACACCTTTTTTCGATGTTTCGGATACATCGTTGTTGATAAATGATATACTCCTTCCGACTTTAATAATTGGTATAATTCTTGAGCTCTTTTTCTTGTATTTACAATGCATAATGCCCTTTGTTCTTTTTTTAATCTTTCTGCCATATTTTCTTTTGAAATATTACCAATATTTTGATATGTCACCCGTCTAAAGAATTCAAATTGTTCTTCCATTCTTGGACATAATTCAACAAAATTTTCTATTTGTCCAAAAAAATTATCTAATGATGGTTGTGTTGCTGTACACAATACTATGCTTGTCTTATAATTTTGTACTAATTCTTGCAGCATTGCTGTACATGGAATAAGATAATCCATCGGAAGCATTTGTGCCTCATCAAGAATAATTACACTATTTGTAATATTATGTATTTTTCTACATTTTGATGATTTATTCGAAAACAGAGATTCAAAAAATTGTACATTCGTAGTCACAACGATTGGTTTATCCCAATTTTCACTTGCAAGCTGCATTGGTCTAAGTTCTTCTGAATCTTCATAATCTACGTTACTGTGATTTTCTAATACATTCTCATTCCCTAAAATTTCTCGAAATACCTCTGCATTTTGCTCTATAACACTGATATATGGAACAACATAAATAATCCGATCCATATGATGTTTCACAGCATGATTTAGTGCAAATGCAAGCGATGCTATTGTTTTACCACCTCCTGTTGGAACTGTTAACCGAAAAATACCTCTATCTCTTTTTCCTTCTTCTATACAGTTTCTTAATATTTCTGTTCTTCTTCCATTTACCGTATCAATATCGTTATTTTTCAACCAATCTGAAATACGATTTTCTAACTTTTTCAATAGAATGTTCATACTTTGACCTGATTGTCGTTCCACAAGCCCATTTTTCATAAAATATTCTGTATCCAAAAAATCTGCATCTACTAGGCAGGAATAAATCATTCTTGTAAATGTACTTAATGAAAAATCTGGATTCGAAAGTGTGTTTATATCGAACGGTTCTGTATAAATCTCTGGAATTTTAATTTCTTCTTGATATGCTTCATAATTATATATTTTCTTTTTATATCTTCCACATAAACTTGAACGTTCAGCAGTGTTCCCATAGTCTGGAAGTCCTGCATGATGTCCTGCAATACAGTAATCTAACACTGGCAAATTTATTTTTTTACAAAGCTGTGCCCCTGCTGTCGCATGATCTACCATATTATTTGTATCTTCATTAATCTTTTTTTGAAACTCTTCTGAATATTTTCCAATATCATGAAGCATTCCGCCACAGTATCCCCAATCTTTACTTCCAAACTTCTCGGCAAATTGTCCAGCTAATGTTGCTGTTCCAATTAAATGTTCCTTAATTGTTTGTTCCCTTTCTCCATCTTTATGTGCAATATACTTCATCTTATCATCCTTTTTCTTTCATTTTCTCCATATACAACAAAAACCCCACGTAAATACGTGAGGTTTTAAAATGGACTAGGCGGGAATCGAACCCGCGTCCAAAAGCCAATTCACATGAGGCTCTCCCATTACAGTCAGTCTTCTTTCATTCCCTCTACCGTGCTCCGACTAACAGGATCACAGCTTCAGTAGCTTCATCAATACTTTAACCGGCACAAAGCTTGACCGGTCAAGGGTCCTGCATGTTTGAAGCCAGGATTCCAGACTACAGGTGATCTAGAGCTGACTGCTGCAAACTAGGCAGCGTACGCTAATTTATTATCTGCGTTTATATTTAAGTTTGTACCGTAAGGTGGTCCCTCCCAATGGCTCCTCAAGCTTCATAACCCCTGTCGAAACCTTTACTAGCCCGGAATTAATAAGCTTGGTTCGAGACTGAGAGCCTTCCCAGTCTCGAAATTATATTATATAGTCTCTTATATAGGATGTCAAGTCTTTTTGTATAACTTCTTATACAATCTTTAATCTTCCTTGAAATTATCCAAAGTTTCTTACTTTGAAGTCTCTCTGTGCTTCTCTTAACTGATCTCTCTTTGAGATATCTTGTCGTTTGTCGTAGAGTTTCTTACCTTTGCATAATCCGATCTGAACTTTCACCAAACTTCCACTAAAGTATACTTTTAATGGAATCAATGTATATCCCTTCTGATTGATCTGTCCGATCATCTTGGAAATCTCCGATTTATGCAATAATAGTTTTCTTGTACGAAGTGGATCTTTGTTGAAGATATTTCCTTTTTCATAAGGGCTGATATGCATCTGATGAATGAACACTTCCCCATTATCAATATCAACAAAGGATTCTTTGATGCTGCAGTGTCCTTGTCTTAAAGATTTTACTTCAGTTCCATGAAGTACGATCCCTGCTTCAAAACTGTCTTCTACAAAATAATCATGTCTTGCTTTTTTATTATTTGCTATGAGTTTAATTCCATCCGTCTTCGCTTTGCTCATAATCATCATCCTCCACTAACTCAAAATCAATATTCTTAAGCATCATATCCACATCTTTGACACGGATTTTCGCCTTCTCACCTAATTTAAATGTTCTTCCAGTTCTTTCTCCTACCATGGAATAGGTCTTCTCATCATAGTAATAATAGTCTCCCGGAAGAATGGATACATGAACCATTCCTTCGATCGTATTTGGAAGTTCCACATAGATTCCCCAGTTTGTCACACCGGAAATGATTCCTTCATGTACTTCTCCGATTCTTCTTCTCATGTATTCCGCTTTCTTAAGCTTACATACTTCTCTCTCAACTTCTTCTGCACGGCGTTCCATCTTAGATGACTGTTCTGCTACTTTTGGCAAAATTGCATCGTAATGACTGAATCGTCTTGTTGTAAATTTATTATGCAAAGTTTCCTTGATGATCCTGTGAATCTGAAGATCTGGATATCTTCGGATCGGTGATGTAAAATGGCAGTAATATCTTGTGGACAATCCAAAATGCATAGAGCTGTATGCAGAATATTTTGCCTGTTTCATAGATCTTAATGTCAAACGGCTGATCAATGGTTCTTCTGGTGTTCCTTCGATCTTTGTCAGTAACTTCTGTACTTCCTTTGGATGAATCTCATCATGACTGCTCTTTAAGTAAATTCCAAAGTTTTGTAAAAATACCTGTAACTTATCAATCTTCTCATGGTCTGGAATCTCATGGATTCGATACAAAAATGGAATCTCTCTCCAGTAAAATTCTTCCGCGATCGTTTCATTGGCACACAGCATAAAATCTTCTATAATCTTTGTTGCTGCATTTCTCACCTGTGGATAAACATCAACTGGACGGCCTTTTTCATCTAAGATGATCTTAGATTCTGGAAAGTCAAAGTCAATGCTTCCTCTTTCATGACGACGATGTCTTAAAATGTCGGATAATTCCTTCATTAACTCAAACATTTCTACAAAATCTTCGTATTTGTTACGTTCTTCCATATCCCCATCCAAGATTTTAGCTACGGATGTATATGTCATACGATGATCGACGTTGATCAATGTCTCTGCGATCTGATGATCGACAACCTTTCCACTTGGATCAACTTCCATGATACAACTTAATGCCAGTCTGTCGCATCCCTGATTTAAGGAACAGATTCCATTCGATAATTGATGTGGAAGCATCGGAATCACACGGTCTACAAGATATACACTTGTTCCTCGTTTTAACGCTTCTTTATCTAATGGAGAGTACTCTGTTACATATTCGGATACATCCGCGATATGTACTCCAAGTAAATAATTCTTTCCTTTTCTTGATAATGTAATCGCATCATCTAAGTCCTTCGCATCTTCTCCATCGATCGTTACCATTGGCCAGTCTCTGATATCCATACGGTCTTTGTAGTCAGATGCTTTGATCTGTGATGGAATCGTATCAACCTGCTGTTTGACATCATCTTCAAACTGGGTTGGGATTCCATAAGCTTTGACAATTGATAAAATATCAACTCTTGGATCATCTTTATGTCCTAAAACTTCAATGATCTTTCCTTCTGGACTTCTTCTGGCATCTCCATAATCTGTGATCTCTACCATCACTTTAAATCCGCTGGTAAGATTCTTGCACTGAGATTTGGATACAAAAATATCACTGTCAAATCTTAAATTATCTGGAATCACGAACCCAAAGTTCTGGTTTTTCTGAAGAGTTCCGACCACTGTCTTGATTCCTCTCTCTAAAATCTTGATGATCTTTCCTTCTTTTCTTCTTCCAGAAGTTGGATGATCGTCCAATACCTGCATTAAGACCGTATCTTCATGGAAAGCTCCATTCATGTTCTTCTCATGAATGTAATAATCGTCATCTTCCCCTTCCACAGTCACAAACCCAAAACCTTTGCTTGTACAACTAAATGTTCCTTTGACCGTCTTCACACTTGGCGGCATGTATTTTCCACGTTTACTTACTTCAATCGATCCTTCTTCTACCAGTTCATTCAAAATCTCAACAAACTCGTCACGATCTTCTGGAGCTACCTGCATCAGGTATCCGATCTCTCTTTGTTTCATTGGCTGATAATACGGATCGTTGATCAACGCTTTAATTTTCTTCTTTCTGTTAAATCGTTTATCTGTCATTACGTTCTCCTGTATATTTAAATCTTCTTAATCCTTTTATGGAAATTCTCTTCGACATAAAAAGCACCTCTTAAAACAAGTTTAAGAAGTGCTTATCTTTTCTCTAAATAAATCTTGAGCAAAGGATTGCTGCTGTTACGAAAAATACGATCGTAAAGAATGTTGTCACTTTGATCAGTGTTCCTTCCTTAGAACGACCTTTGTTCTTGCTCCAGTATGTTCCGCTATCTGCTGCACCGGTTAAAGAACCTAATCCCGCCTCTTTTCCTTCTTGCATTAATACTAATATGATTAATAAAATTGATGCTATAATAAAAATTACAGTTAATGCTGTTTTCACGATATGCCTCCTAATATATTTCCATTCACTGTGGTTCATTCTAACATATACATATCAAACTTGCAAGGAAAACAACAATACTTTGCATAATTTTTACATTTTTATCCTTTTACCAGCCATATTTTGATAAGCTTCCAAGCTCTTCTTCAATACGTAATAAACGATTGTATTTTGCAGTACGATCAGATCTGCAAGGTGCTCCTGTTTTGATCAGTCCTGCATTCGTTGCAACTGCAATATCTGCGATCGTCGTATCTTCGCTTTCCCCTGATCTATGAGAAATGATTGTTTTGTAGTCTGATTTTGCAGCTGTCTCAATGGCATCTAATGTCTCTGTCAATGTTCCAATCTGATTTGGCTTGATCAAAATACTGTTTGCAATATTTTCCTTAATTCCTTCTCTTAGCCGTGCAACATTTGTTACAAATAAATCATCTCCAACTAGCAGGATCTTCTCTCCAAGACGGTAGGTCAATACTTTCCAACCTGGCATATCTTCTTCATTTAATCCATCTTCAATGGAAAAAATTGGATAATCTTCGACAAGCTTTTCATAATACTGCACCATTTCTTCAGAATTTCTTCTTACTTCCTTGCCTGCCATCCTGCTTTCTCCCATAAAATGATAAACTTTCTCATCTTCATTATAGATTTCTGATGCAGCACAATCCATAGCGATTGCTATTTCTTCTTTTGTTTTATATCCTGCCTGTTCAATTGCCTGCACCAAAAGATCTAATGCCTGTTCTGAGCTTTCCAGATTCGGGGCGAAACCTCCTTCATCTCCAACACCTGTATTTAAATGATTTCTCCTCAAAATGTATTTTAATGTATGATAAACATCAGTTCCCATCATCAAAGCATCTTTGAAAGAGTCTGCACCAACTGGTGCAATCATAAATTCCTGAAAATCAACGGTATTATCTGCGTGTTTTCCTCCATTTAATATGTTCATCATTGGTATCGGAAGTTTGGATGCAAAGCTGCCTCCGAGATACTGGTATAACGGTAAACCTAGTCCATAAGCGGCTGCCTTAGCAGTTGCAAGTGATGCTCCAAGGATTGCGTTTGCCCCAAATCTTTCTTTGTTTGGGGTTCCATCTGCTTCTAACATGATCTGATCGATTTCAATCTGATTGAGTGCATTTTTGCCAGTCAAGCGGTCTGCAATCTTGTGATTCACATGATTAACAGCTGTTTCAACACCTAATCCACGGTATCTTTTTTCACGGTCTCTTAACTCTAACGCCTCATATTTTCCTGTGGAAGCACCAGAAGGGACAATCGCTCTTCCCAAGGCTCCATTTTCTAAAAGTACATCGACTTCTACCGTTGGATTTCCTCTGGAATCTAAAACTTCCCTTCCGATAACATTTTCAATGCATAAACGATTTTTCAATTTTTGTCACATCCTTCTTTATGAAAATAATAGTGGTATTATTTCCTTGGTTGGATGTTTTTATACATATCACTAATATCGATCAAATATATTTCTTTTCCATGTTGCACCAGCATCTTCTTCTCTTTTCCTGCCAGATACATTTGCGTATCATCTCTAAATTTTTTTTGCAATATAAATTTCTTATATGTCTTATTTCTTAGATTACACAAATAATCATTGCCTTGATCATCATCAAATAAAACATAATCTCCAGCATCATCAATAATATGTACTGTTTTGACATCTGGAATATCAATGGATGTTTCATATGCCAGATGTTTTAAATGTAACTTTCCTTTCTTTTCTTTGTATACATACCATTCGTTATTTGAATATTGTTCTTCTTTGGAGCGGTCATCCCATTGTTTTGTCACTTTGGCTGTTTTTAGATTAATTTTATTCCAGACGTTGTATTCAGAATTTTTTGTCATGACAGGATTTCCCATTGCTACAATCTTGTCTTTTCCAATAAAACAAATTTCTTCATTGTGTGCATATCCACTGATTCCTGGCTGTTTGGTTTCTTTTCCTGTTTTAAGATTCAATGCACTCCAATATCCTTTGCTTCTGTAATTTAACAAAATCCATTCCCCATCTGGTGACATCTCCATATTGCAGATTTTGGTGTCATCTGTAATCTTTGTTACTTTTCCTGTTTTAAGATTTAATTTTGCAATACATTCTTTTTGTATGATATCATCTTTTTTATTCATATGATATAAAGAAACATAAATCGTATCTTCATCCCATACTTTCCAGAAAATATCACTGATATTTCCTTTCACATTGTATACATAAATTTCTCCACGAATCACTGCATACTGAAATGAAAATTTCCTTCCATTATAAATTCCATGGAACCATTTTTTCTCTGGTTTTAATTCTTTTAAATGATTCCCTTCAATTGTATATACTTTGTCTGTCACTTCGACATCGTATTTTCCTTCGTAATGATACTGACAGATAAAGCTTTGGTTGTGTCCTTGTTTGATTTCCATGTTATCTTTTAGCACAATCTTTTGGTTTTTCTTATGATCGCTGACATCTTTGGTTTGTGTTACTTTATATATCGTCTGTGACATAAATGTCTTTTGAATCCACTGCCGAAATGTTTTCGATGTCGCTGCTGCCACGCTAACACTTATTCCTAAGGTCAGAAAACAGATCAATGCAATCGTTGCTGCTTTAACCATTGGTGTCATTTGCTTAAATTTTAATTGCTGTTTGTGGTTTTGGTTCTTTCTCTTTTCCATATCTTTCAATGTTTCCATCAAAAATTTATCATCCACTGCATCGATTGCCTGAAATAATGTTTTTTCCTCATCCTTATTGTCTTTCATATTTCAAATCCCTCCTCTTTCAGATATTCTTTTAACTCTTTTCTGATCCTTAACAGTTTGACTGACATATTCTTTGGAGTTATTTCATAATCTCTCGCCATTTCTGAGACCGATTGCAAAAACCAGTACCTTCTTAAAAATAAAATTCTTTTTTCTTTTGGCAGTTCCTCTATGAACTTTGCAATGATCCATTTTAATTCTCGTAATTCGATCTGATTTTCTACATTTTGCTCTTTGCTGATGCACTCTTCTAATTCTTCCAGTGAAAGATCATACTGGCTGTTTCTCTTTTTTGCATGATGATATTCATAGCGTTTTAATGATAGATTTTTTATGATCCTGCAGATATACGCTTTGAATGGATTCGGTTCCTTGGGCGGTATCTGATTCCACAAGGTAAGCCATGTATCACTGACACATTCTTCACTGTCTCTGATATCATTTAAGATTCCCATGGAAATGCTTGTACATAATCGTCCGTATTTTTTATCTGTTTCGTGAATTGCTCTTTCTTCACGGTTTATATATAGATCTATGATCTTTTGATCTTCCATATCCTTGCCCTTCCTTTGTTTATTTTGATGATCATCTGGTTATATATACGGAATTATTATATGATACTACATAGAAATTGTAATTTGTGTGTTGGCCAACTGTAGATTTTGAGTATATGATAAAAAATAAATAAACGATCGGAAGA